>Ga0105340_1000052_pt1 | contig 49830 bp, 45 predicted proteins | sample EasRivMeERMLT700_FD_89676 | JGI IMG/M metagenome (GOLD analysis project Ga0105340, IMG submission 89676) | Soil microbial communities from meander-bound floodplain in the East River, Colorado, USA - East River MetaG ERMLT700 | ecosystem: Environmental > Terrestrial > Soil > Floodplain | place...
AATCCCTCCTCGCGACCGAACACATGATTGAAGCGGCGCGCGATCTCGCGCGTGAACTCGACATGCGGCACCTGGTCTTCACCCACCGGAACGAGGTTGGCGCGGTAGATCAGGATATCGGCGCTCTGCAGCAACGGGTAGCCGAGGAACCCGTAGGTCGCGAGGTCGCGGTCGACCAGCTTCTCCTGCTGGTCCTTGAAGGTCGGAATGCGCTCGAGCCAGCCGAGCGGCGTCACCATCGAAAGCAGCAGGTGAAGCTCGGCGTGCTCCGGCACCCGCGACTGGATGAACAGCGTCGCCTGGGCGGGATCGACGCCCGAGGCGAGCCAGTCGATCACCATCTCCCAGACGTTCTGCTCGATGACTTCGGGGGTGTCGTAGTGCGTGGTCAAGGCGTGCCAGTCGGCGACGAAGTACAGGCACTCGTACTCATGCTGCAGCTTCACCCAGTTCTTGAGCACGCCATGGTAATGCCCCAGATGCAGCACCCCGGTCGGACGCATGCCAGACAGTACGCGGTTTACGAACATCGTCTCCGGCCTCCTCGAATCTAGATGATGCTCGTCAGCTTGACGAGGTCGCCCATCGAGAGGCCGAACATTCCCGCGACGACCGCCATCAGCGCGCCGATCGCCGGCCACAGCAGGGCGCCGAGCACGCCGGTCAGGAGCAGCACGATGAGGATCAGGAAACCGTAGGGCTCGATGCGTGCGACGCGCCAGGCGAGACGGTGCGGGAGCAGGCTCACCAGGATGCGACCGCCGTCGAGCGGCGGCAGCGGCACGAGGTTCAGCACCATGATAATGATGTTGAAGAACACGCCCGCGGCGCCCATCAGCGCCAGCGGCAGGGCGAAATGATTTCCCGGCATCGAGAGGCCGATCTTGAGCAATAGCGCCCAGAACAACGCCATCGCGAAGTTGCTCAGCGGGCCGGCGGCTGCGACCCACAGCATGTCGCGCTTGGGATGGCGCAGGTTGGCAAAGTTGACGGGCACGGGCTTCGCCCAGCCGAAGATGATGCCTCCGCCGAAGAGCTTGGTGAGCGCGAGCAGGATGAGCGGCAGCGCAACGGTGCCGAAGGGGTCGATATGGCGTAACGGATTGAGGCTCACGCGTCCTTCCACCGTGGCGGTCATGTCGCCGAAATGCCGGGCGACGTAGCCATGCGCCGCTTCGTGAAGGGTGATCGCGAAGATCACGGGAAGCGCGTAAATCGCAATGACCTGGACGAGGTGCAACTCCACTGGAAATGGGACGCCCGGTACGCTGCGGGGTCCGCGCTCCGCGGCGACGGCTGGCTCAGGCGACCGCCTGGCGCAGGCGGCTCTGGGCAGGAACGTGCTGAGCGAGGAACTGCATCTGGTCCACCAGGATACGGCGGTTGGTGAGGATCAGATACTCCGCGCGGTTCGGCACGTACGGCAGGTAGATCAGCTCCATGCCGGCCTGCTCCGGCGTATGGTTGCCCTTGCGCTCGTTGCAGGCGCGGCACGCCGTGACCGAGTTCATCCAGCTGTCCTTGCCTCTCTGCGAGAACGGCGTGACGTGGTCGCGCGTAAGCTTGGAGATCGGGAACATGCCGCCGCAGTAGGCGCAGATCTGGCGGTCACGGTGGAAGAGCTCGCGGTTGTTCAACGGCGGCACCTGGCTGAACGACTTCATCGCCATCGCCTTGCCCTTGATCGCGATGATGCTGGACGCCGTAATGCTCGAGCGCCGGCCGGTCAGGCGGTTCATGCCGCCGTAGACAGTGAATGCCTGCGCCCCCATCGCCCAGGCGACCTGGTCCTTGGAATAGTAGTAGCAGGCGTGCTGCCAGCTGATCCAGCGGTGCGGCACGCCGTGCGTGTCGAGCGTGAGGATCAGCGGATAGCCCCCCTGCTGGACGGATTGCAACTCCAATGCGATGTTCATGCGCTGCGTGCGTTCGTTGGCACTGGTAATGGGTGCAGTTGGAAATTTACCAGAAACCGCCTCGTAGTGCGACGCGGTGCAGCAAGGTATAATTACGCCCCGTGAGCACCGTACCTATCGAGCGCCGTCACCGGCCGTTGTGACCTTGCATCAAGCCGGAACCACTCATTCCCAGCAGGACGCTCCGAGCACTTCCAAGCCGTCCTTTTCCGCTCTCGGTCTGATCCCCGAATTGCTGCGCGCCGTCGCCGACCAGGGCTACGACGAGCCGACCCCAATCCAGCTCAAGGCGATCCCGCCCATCCTGCAGCGCCGCGACGTGATGGGCGCCGCGCAGACCGGAACCGGCAAGACGGCAGGGTTCACGCTGCCGCTCCTCCAGCTGCTCGCGCCGCAGGCCAATACGAGCCTGTCCCCGGCGCGCCATCCGCTGCGGGTGCTCATCCTGACGCCGACCCGCGAGCTCGCGGCGCAGGTGGAGGAAAGCGTGCGCACCTACAGCCGCCACCTCCCGCTGCGCTCGACGGTGGTGTTCGGCGGCGTGGACATCGGTCCGCAGATGAAGGCGCTGCATGCCGGCGTCGAGATCGTGGTTGCGACGCCCGGACGGCTGCTTGACCATCTGCACCAGAAGAGCATCAACCTGTCGCGCGTCGAGTTTCTGGTGCTCGACGAGGCCGACCGCATGCTCGATATGGGCTTCATACCCGACATCAAGCGGATCCTGGCGGTGCTGCCCAGGCAACGGCAGAACCTGCTGTTCTCCGCTACGTTCCCGGACGAGGTGCGCAGGCTCGCCAAGGAGCTGCTGCACGCGCCGGTGACGGTGGAAGTCGCGCCGCGCAACGCACCCGCGGACCTCGTTACACATCAGGTCTATCCTGTCCCCCTCCTGCGCAAGCGCGCACTGCTGGTCCACCTCATCCGGTCCCGCGACATGAGGCAGGTATTGGTATTCGTGCGCATGAAGCGCGACGCGAACCGCCTCGCCCGGCAGTTGAAGCAGGACGGGGTGGCCGCGAAGGAAATCCACAGCGACCGCACCCAGGCTGAGCGCATGCAGGCGCTCGATGAATTCAAGCAGGGCCAGGTTCCGGTGCTGGTCGCGACCGACATCGCGGCGCGCGGACTCGACATCGAGGAGCTGCCGTTCGTCATCAATTTCGAGCTTCCGCACACCGCGGAGGACTACGTGCATCGCATCGGCCGCACCGGGCGCGCGGGGCTGCCGGGTGAAGCGATTTCCCTGGTCAGCCCCGACGAGATGAAGTATCTGGAGGACATCGAGCGACTGCTCAAGCGCAAGCTGCCGCGCGCGGCCGCACCCGAGTCCCTCGCCGAATCGCGCCATCCCGCGCGCCCGCGTGAGAGGCGTCACGAGCGCAGTGCGCCGCATCACTCACCTCGCCCGCAACCCGAGCCCAAGGCGCAGCAGCCCGCGAAGCCGCAGCCCGCCGCACGGCCCGCGCCACACGGGTTCGACTACTCCAAACCCTACGAGCCCGCGCCGACCCGGCCAGGACAACAGGGCCCGGCCACCGCACCGCCAACACACAGAAAGCACCACCGTCCTGCTGCCGCCTTGCTGGGCGGCGGACCCGTCAGGCGCGAGCCCCACAAGTAGCACGTCGTTCCCGCGAAGGCGGGAATCCAGTCAGCAATGAATACCGTCACCCCGGGGCAACTGAAATCCCTGCTGCACGGCACAGGCGAAATCGCGCTGCTCGACGTGCGCGAAGCGGGACAGTTCGGCGAGTCCCACCTGCTGTTTGCGACGCCGTTGCCCTACAGCCGGCTCGAGCTGGGCACGGTCGCGCTCGTGCCACGAAATTCAACGCAGGTCGTCGTGTGCGACGACGGCGTTCCGGGCGTGGCGCGTCGCGCTGCGGATCGGCTGCGTGCCCTGGGCTACGCCGACGTCTCCGTGCTCGACGGCGGCACCCGGGCCTGGGCCGCGGCTGGTTACAGCGTCTTCGCCGGGGTCAACGTCCCGAGCAAGGTCTTTGGCGAGCTCGTCGAGCACGCCTGTCATACCCCGCGCGTCACCGTGCAGGAGCTCGCGCGCATGCAGGCCGCCGGTGAGGATATCGTCGTGCTCGACGGGCGCCCCCTGACCGAGTACGAGAAGATGAACATACCGGGCGGCATCTGCTGCCCCAACGCCGAGCTGCCCTACCGCGCCGCGAGCATCGTGCGCAGCCCGAGCACCCGCATCGTGGTGAATTGCGCCGGCCGCACGCGCAGCATCATCGGCGCTCAGACGCTGATCAACTTCGGCGTTCGGAATCCCGTCGTCGCGCTCGAGAACGGCACGCAAGGCTGGGTGCTGGCGGGTCTCGAGTTGGAGCACGGCGCGAAGCGCAAGTACCCGGTCACCATCGACGCGGCGAGCCTGCCCGCGCTGCAGGCGGCGGCTGGAAAACTCATGGAGCGGTTCAAGATCAGGAGCGTCTCCGCCTCCGAGGTGCAGGCGTGGCTCCAGGGCGCGGGCCGCACCACCTACCTGTGCGATGTGCGCACTCCGGAGGAGTTCGCCAAGGGCTCGATTCCCGGCTCGGTCCACGCGCCCGGGGGCCAGTTGATCCAGGCTACCGATCAATGGGTCGGCGTGCGAAATGCGCGCATCGTGCTGATCGACGGCGGCGAAATCGTACGGGCCCCGGTTGTGGCGAGCTGGTTGAAGCAGCTGGGCTGCGATGTCTGTGTGCTCGAGGACGGCGCGGCATCCGGGCTCCGCGGGCCACTGCCACCCCGGCCCGTCCTGCCCGATCTCCCGCGGATATCGCCTGCTGAATTGAAGGATGCGGTCGCAGCGGGCCGCTGCGCCGTGTTTGACCTCGGCCTAAGCATGCGCTTTCGCACGTCCCATGTCCCGGGCAGCCGCTGGAGCATACGTCCCCGCCTGGCCGCGGATGCCGCGCGCGTCAGGGGACCGGTCGCGCTGGTCGCGGAGGAAGCTGACGTCGCGCGGCTCGCCGCAACCGAGCTTCTGGATGCCGGAATGAAGGACGTGAGGCTGCTCGACGGCGGGCTCGCGGCGTGGACGCGCGCAGGCTACGCGATCGAATCCACGCCTTCGGTACCGGCCGACGCCGAGTGCATCGACTATCTATTCTTCGTGCACGACCGGCACGCCGGGAACCGCGAGGCGATGAGGCAGTACCTCGCCTGGGAAACCGGCCTCATTGCGCAGCTCGACGCGCAGGAGCGCGCCGCCTTCAGAATCGGCGCGCCCGCCTAGTTCACCTGAAGCTTCAAGTCGCGCACGACCTTGCCCCACGTGTCGTACTCGACCTTGAGGTATTCGCCGAAGGCCTTGGGATCCTTCATCACGATGTCGGTGCCGGCCCGCTGGAACGCCGTACGCACCTCCGCCGTCTGCAGCTGCCGCGTCAGCTCCGCCTGTATGCGCTTGATGGCGGCCGCCGGGGTCGCGCGGGGCGCGAGAAAACCCGTCCACAGCGAGGTGTCGTAACCCGGCAGGGTTTCCGCGATGGCGGGAATGTCCGGCAGCTCCGGCGAGCGCTTGGCGGTCGTCACCGCGATGATCCGCAGCTGCCCCGCCTGGTGATGCTGGATGATGCTCGAGAGCCCGAGGCACCCGATCTTGATCTGGCCGCCCAGCAGCTCGCCGCGCACAGGCCCGCTGCCCTTGTAAGGGACGTGCACGACGTCGATGCCCGCCATGCTCGCAAAGAGCGCCTGGAAAAGATGCATCGCACCGCCCTGGCCCGAGGACGCATAGTTGTGCTTGCCCGGCTCCTTCTTCGCCAGCGCAATCAGATCCTTCACCGACTTGACTGCAAGGGAGGGATGCACCACGAGCCCGTAGGGCTGGCTGGCGATCTGCATGATCGGTGTGAAATCATTCAGGGCGTGGAACGGCACATTCTTGTAGAGGTGAGGAAAAATGGCGTGCGGGGAGCCCGTGCCCAGCAACGTGTAGCCGTCGGCATTTGCCTTCGCCACGATGTCCGTGCCGATCATGCCGCCCGCTCCGGTCCGGTTGTCGATGACGACCTGCTGGCCGAGGCCCTCCGGCATTCTCGTCGCCACGATGCGCACCAGCACATCGGTGGATCCGCCGGCGCCAAACGGGATGATCATGCGCACCGGCTTGTTCGGGTACGGCTGCGCCGCCCACGCCCACGACACCGCCGCCATGACCAGCGCACCTGCGCACACCAGTCTGAGATACGTCGCCTTGACCATCGGTATCCTCCTCGCATTGTCGAGCCGAAATCGGCTGAATCATACCATCGCATGCGGGAGCCCCGGAATGCCGGCTGGTTGGAGCGCGTACCCGAAACGGGTCGCGTGCTACCATCGTCGCGGGTGATTGATGCTCGCGATTCGCGGCATTTCCAAATCCTACGGCGGCACACGGTCGCGCGAAGTGCTGCGCAGCGTGTCCCTTGATGTCCAGCGCGGTGAGTACGTTGCCATTGTTGGCGAATCCGGGGTCGGCAAATCGACTCTCCTCAATCTGATCGCCGGGCTCGATCCGCCGGACACGGGCAGCATCGTGCTCGAGGGCACGGACCTTCTTGCGCTGGATGATGCCGCGCGTACATTGCTGCGCCGGGCAAGCATCGGCTTCGTTTTTCAGGCGTTTCACCTGCTGCCGCACCTCACGGTGGCGCAGAACGTGGCGCTGCCCCTTGCGTTGAATGGCGTGGAGGCCGCGCAGGCCCGCACTCGCCTCGCTGAAATGCTCGCCGCGGTGGGACTCGCCGCCGCGGCCGATGCCTACCCCCGCGAGCTCTCCGGCGGCGAGATGCAGCGGGTCGCCATTGCACGCGCCCTGGTGCACCGGCCGCTGCTGCTGCTCGCCGACGAGCCCACGGGCAACCTCGACGCGGATACCGCGAAGCAGGTGTTGGCACTGCTGCGCAAGCAGGTCAAGCACCAGTCCGGCGCGGGCATCCTGGTTACCCACTCGGCACTCGCGGCGGCGAGCACCGACCGCGTGCTGACACTCACCGCGGATGGATTGCGTCCCGCGGTAAGCGCGTGACGCATGACGCACCCGCGCGGCCGGCTCCTCCTCCTCCACGCGCTCGTACTCGGGCCGCTGCGCGAGCACCCCGGCCGCGTGGCGCTGGCGGTTGCCGCCATCGCGCTCGGCGTCGCGCTGGGCGTCGCGGTCCACCTCGTCAATTCCAGCGCGCTCAACGAGTTCGAGATCGCGGCACGGCACCTTGCCGGCGAGGCCGACCTGGTGGTGCGCGGTCCGCGTGCGGGCTTCGACGAGGCATGGTACCCACGGCTCGCCCGGCTGCCTCAAGTCGAAGCGGCCAACCCGGCAATCGAGCTCGAGGTGCCGCTCTCCGGCCGGCCGGACAGCCTGCGCGTCTTGGGTTTTGATCCATTGCGAGCGGCACAGGTGCAGCCGTCGCTGCTGCCTGAGCGCTCGAGCATGACGCTGGATCTCTTCGATGCAGACGCGATCCTGCTGAGCCCGTCCGCGGCGGAGTGGCTTGGGCTGAAGCCCGGCGACCCGCTCGACCTTCAGGTCGGCACCCATGCAATCAGACTCAAGGTCGCGGGCCTCCTGCCACAAGGTGCCTACCGCCAACGGCTGGGTGTCATGGACGTGTCCGCAGCGCAATGGCGTCTGGCGCAGCTCGGACGACTGAACCGCGTGGACCTGCGCGTAAAACCTGGCACCGATGTCACCGCGTTTCGGCGCGAGCTGCAGGCTCTGCTCCCCGCCGGAGTGCAGGTGATGACGCCCGAGCACGAGAGCTTACGGGGCGCGAGCCTCACGCGCGCCTACCGCCTCAACCTCGACATGCTGGCGCTGGTCGCCTTGTTCACGGGGGCATTCCTCGTGTTCTCCTCGCAGGTGCTGGCGCTGCTACGCCGCCGCACCCAGCTCGCGCTGTTGCGTACGCTGGGCGTCACTCGCGGCACGCTCGTCGGCCTGCTGCTCGCGGAAGGCGCCGCGATCGGCGCGGTCGGCGCAATCCTCGGCACGCTCGCGGGCTACGCGCTCGCGCGCTACGCTCTGGCGCTGGTCGGCGCCGATCTCGGGGCCGGGTATTTTCGAAGCACCGTCACGGAACTCCGGGTCGAGCCCGGCACGCTCGCATTCTTCGCCGCGCTCGGCGTGCTGTTCGCGATGCTGGGGGCGGCGGCGCCGAGCTGGGAAGCCGCCCGGCGTCCTCCCGCACGCGCGCTACGAGCAGGCGACGAGGAGGAAGCTCTCAAGACATTGCGCACGCTCTGGTGGGGCATCGCCTCGATCGCGGGAGGACTGCTGCTCGCGCTCGCGCCCGCCATCAATGGCCTCCCGGTCGCCGGCTACGTTGCGATCGGACTGATCCTGCTGGGCTCCGTGCTGGTGATGCCGCGTGTCGCCGAAGTCTGCCTCGCGCGCCTGCCCCTGCCCCGGCGCGCGGCACCGGCGCTCGCCATCGCGCAGTTGAAGGCGACACCGCGGCAGGCCGCGATCAGTGTCGCCGCCATCGTCATCAGCTTCAGCCTGATGGTGTCCATGCTGATCATGGTGAGTTCGTTTCGCTCGTCCCTGGAGTCCTGGCTGGAACGGATGCTGCCCGCCGACCTCTACCTGCGGCCCGCGCGGCTCGGCGAAACTGCGTTTTTCACGCCGGATGAGCAATCCCGCATCGCTGCCACGCCCGGCATCGAGCGCGCGGCGTTCGTCCGTACCCAGAACCTGCTGCTCGCGGAAGAGCGCCCGCCGGTCACGCTCCTCGCCGGGCCGGTCGAGGCCGGCGACCCGGGGCGGATTCTGCCCCTTACCAGCCCCCCTTATGCCGCACGTCCCGATGACCCGCCGCCGGTCTGGGTATCGGAAGTTGCCGCGGACTTCTACAAGCTGCGTGTGGGGCAGCGCGTGGAACTCCCGATCGGCGGCACGCTTCGGTCCTACACCGTCGCCGGCATCTGGCGCGACTACGCGCGCCAGAACGGCGCCATCGCGATCAATCGAGAGCTCTACACCGATCTGACCGGCGATCGTCTCGTCAACGACGTCGCGCTGTGGCTCCAGGGCAATGCCTCCGTCGCCGAGGTGCAGCGGGCCCTGCGCGACCGCCTGCCCGATGCGGCGGGCTTCGAGATTGCCACGACGCGCGAACTGCGCGAGTTGTCGCTGCGGACGTTTGACCGCACTTTCGCAATTACCTACGCCCTGGAAATCGCCGCAGTACTGATCGGGCTCTTTGGCGTGAGCGTGTCCTTCAGCGCCCAAGCGCTCGCCCGACGCCGCGAGTTCGGCGTGCTGCGGCACGTGGGCATGACGCGGCGGGAGATCGGTGCCATGCTGGGCTGCGAGGGCGCGGTGGTGGCGGCCCTGGGCTGCGCCATGGGACTGGCGATCGGCTGGCTCGTGGGCTTCATCCTCACCCATGTCGTCAACCGCCAGTCCTTCCACTGGAGCATGGAGATCCACGTGCCCATTGCGCCGCTGGCCGCTCTTGCGCTGCTCATCGTCGCTGCCGCAATCGCGACCGCGGTGTGGAGCGGGCGCGCGGCGATGGGCGAGGACGTCGTGCGCGCGGTGCGCGAAGATTGGTAACATTGGGGGCCACGGCTGCGCTGCGTACGCGCTGGCCCGTCCGGTCGGGAAGAAGCCGGACGCGGTGTAGCGCCCGGTAGTAGGAGGATGGCTTGCCGTCGCTGAACGAAAGGTACTTCAAGTCCCTGACCCAGGTACCGGTCGCATCGCTCGTTCTGGCAGCCGGGCTGGTCATCTCTGCGGTCGCCTGGCAACGCACCGCATCGCAGGTTGAACAGGCGGCATATGCGAAGTTCAACGCCGTCGTCGCCGACTCGCGCGCGACGCTCCAGGCGCAGTTGAGAAGCTACTTCGATGTGATGTACGGCCTGCAGGGGCTGTTCCTGGTCACGCCGCACGTCACTCGCCATGCTTTCAGGGGCTACGTCGCCAATCTCGGACTGACCCATCGGTCCGCCGGATTGCGCGCGATCAGCTACAGCCAGCATGTGCCTGCGGCGGCCAAGGACACCTTCGTAAAACGCATCCGGGGTGACTCCAGCCTGGGTCCGGGGCGGTTCGCGAAGTTTGACGTGAAGCCTCCTGGCGACCGTCCCGAGTACGTCGTCCTGGTCTATAGCGAACCGTTCGAAGACAACGAGCCAGTACTGGGGCTCGATCTGATCGCGGACACGATGCGCGGCGCGGCCATTCATCGCGCTCGCGACTCGGGATCCATGAGCGCATCCGGACGCGTCCTGTTGGTGTCTATACCTCTCGAGGGTGTCTGGGGTGTCAGTCTGCGCCTGGCGGTGTACCGCCCCGGCACGCCCATCGACACCGCTGGACAACGACACCGCGCCTTCATGGGTGTCGTCAGCGCCGTATTTCTCGTGCGCGACATGGTAAGCGACATCGTTTGGCAGGATCCGGCAAAGCCATTGCAGCTGCGCGTGATCGACACCGGGGACCGGGATGCACCTCAGAATGCTAGCGCCCCAGAAGCGTTGTTGTTCGACAGCGCGCCGCGGCGCGAGGCGGCCGATTCATTCACGGGAACGGTGCACCTGGAAGTCGCCGAGCGCGTATGGCAATTGCAGTTTGCTGCGCCGAAGCATTATTTCCTCGCCACGGGCGACAGGCTCGTGCCCTGGCTCGTGTTGGTGGGAGGCGTGACCATCAGCCTGCTGCTGTTCGGCCTGGTGCGGGCGCTCGCGACGTCGGGCCAGTACGCCGAGGCGCGCCGTGTTGCCCAGGAACTGATAGAAGCGCTGCCCGTGCCGATCTACTTCAAGGGCACCGACGGGCGCTACCTCGGCGTCAACAAGGCATGGGAGGCGTACTTCCGCATACCCCGGGGGACCTTCATCGGCAAGACCGTTCACGACCTTTACCCGCACGACCAGGACGCGGCCGACCGGCTTCATGCCAGCGACGAAGTGTTATGGAAGCGGCCCGGGACGCAGACCTATGAGACCACTATTACGACCGCCGACGGCATGCGCCACGACGCCATCTACTACAAGGCGACCTACACGGGCGCCGGCGGCGGGGTCGCCGGGCTGATTGGCACCATCGTCGACATCACCGAACGCAAGCAGGCCGAGAAGCGTCGCGCCATGGAACACGCCGTCACGCGCGTGCTGGCGGGATCGCAAACGCTGGCCGAGGCGATTCCCAGGATCATCGAGACCATCTGCGAGACGCTGCACTGGAACTGCGGGGCGCGGTGGGCGCCGGACAAGGATGCCGGCGTGCTGCGGTGCTACGAGTGGTGGGGCGTCGACAGTCCCGAGATCCAGGAATTCCTGGCCGAGAACGCGAAACGCACGCTGGATACGGCGATTCCCGGCGATCAAGGGCTGGTGCGGCGCACCTACAGCACCGGCAAGCCAGTGTGGATCGCCGACCTGTCGCGGGTCGAAGGCCTCCGGCGCGCCAACCTGGTCGCGAAGGCCGATCTGCACGGCGCGTTCTGCTTTCCCCTGCTGCTCGGCAACGAGGTGCTCGGCGTGATGGAGTTCTTCCACCGCGACGTGCGTGAGCCCGACGAGTTGCTCATCATCGCCGCGCAATCGATCGGCAGCCAGATCGGGCAGTACATGGTGCGCAAGCAGGCCGAGGAAGCCCTGCAGTTCGTCGCCAAGCACGATGCGCTCACCACCCTGCCCAATCGCATCAAGTTTCAGGACCGGCTGGAGCTCGCCGTCGCGAATGCGAAACGCAACCAACGCCGGCTCGCCGTCATGTTTATCGACATGGACCGCCTCAAGGTCATCAACGACACACTGGGGCACGAAGCAGGAGACCTCTTGCTGCGCGAGGTGGCGCACCGGCTCTCCGATGCGCTGCGATCCAACGATACCGTGGCGCGCCTCGGGGGCGACGAATTCGTCGTGCTGATCGAGGACGTGTCCGACCCCGTTAACCTCGGCACCATCGCGCAGAAGCTGATCGACGCGCTTGGGAAGGGCTTCATGCTGTTCGGGCAGGAGTACCACGTTACGGCCAGCATCGGCATCAGCACCTACCCGGACGACGCCGGCGACATCCAGTCCCTGCTCCGGAACGCGGACATCGCGATGTACCGGGCCAAGGAGCAGGGCCGCAATGCCTTCCAGTTCTACTCGGCACAGATGAACGTCCATTCCGTCGAGCGACTGGCCCTCGAATCGAGCCTGCGCCGGGCGCTCGAGCGCCACGAGCTGGTGCTGCATTACCAGCCCCGGATCGAGATCCCCGGCGGCCGTATTACGGGCGTCGAGGCACTCGCGCGCTGGCAGCACCCCGAGATGGGGCTCGTACCCCCGGCGAAATTCATCCCCCTTGCCGAGGAGACCGGGCTCATTACGTCGATCGGCGAGTGGGCTCTCGCCGCCGCGTGCGCGCAGCACAAGGCCTGGGAACGGGAAGGGTTGGGCTGGCTGCGGGTGGCGGTCAACCTCTCCCCACGCCAGTTTCTGCAGGGCGATCTTGCGAAGACCGTTGCCCGCGTTCTCGCCGAGACCGGCTGCAACGCGACGAGCCTGGAACTGGAGATCACCGAGGGCATGGTGATGCGCGATCCGGAAAGCGCCGTCGCCCTGCTCCAGCGGCTGAAGGACATGGGCATCCACATCGCCATGGATGATTTCGGCACCGGCTATTCCTCGCTCGCCTACCTCAAGCGCTTCCCGATCGACAGCCTCAAGATCGATCGCTCCTTCGTCATGGACGTCCCCAACGACCCCGACGACGTTGCGATCAACGTGGCGGTCATCGCGATGGCCCACAGCCTCGGCCTGAAAGTCGTCGCCGAGGGCGTCGAAACCCGCGAGCAACTCGACTTCCTGCGCAAGCAGGGCTGCGACGAGATGCAGGGCTACTTTTTCAGCAAGCCGCTGCCCGTGGATCAGGTCACCACCCTGCTCCTGCAGGGACGCAGGGCGTCCGTCTCGGCGAATTGAGGGGGCTACGACCATGCCGAACCGACGCCATGCGCTGGCCTGGTTGACAGGGCTGCTGATTGCGCCCGATGCCCTGGCACAAGCCGCAGGTTCCTCGCCACGCGCCGCTCCTCGCTCGTCACCTGTCACGCCCTTTGCTCCTGTGGTGCCGGGCTATCGGATGCGCTTCCCGCACGATGAGGGCAGTCATCCCGAGTTTCGACTGGAGTGGTGGTATGTCACGGGGTGGCTCGACGAGGCGACCCGCCCACTCGGCTTCCAGATAACGTTCTTTCGCGCGCGACCCGACCTGAAACACGACAATCCGAGCGCGTTCGCGCCCCGCCAGATCATGATCGCGCACGCCGCGCTGTCCGACCCGGTGCACGGCAGGCTCACACATGCCCAGCGGGCGGCGCGCGAAGGGTTTGCGCTCGCCGGAGCCGATACCGGCCGCACGCGGGTCTGGATCGACGATTGGCGGCTGCAGCAGGAAGGCCGGACCTACCGGGCCTCGATTTCTGCGGGCGATGTTTCGTTCGACCTCGCGCTGGACGCGGTCCAACCCCACCTGCTGCAGGGAGAAGACGGGTTCAGCCGTAAAGGACCCACGCCGGAGTCAGCCAGCTATTACTACAGCATCCCCCACCTTAATGTGAGCGGGTTGCTGAACCGCAACGGCAAGCCGCAGCGGATTACCGGCAGCGCCTGGCTCGACCATGAGTGGTCCTCGCAGTACATGGAGCAGGATGCCGTCGGCTGGGACTGGATCGGCATCAACCTCTCCGGCGGCGGCGCCTTCATGGCGTTCCGTATGCGCGATAAGCAGGGCGGCTCATTGTGGGCGGGCGGTGCGCTGCGCCGCGCGGACGGCTCGCTGCGGATATTCGCGCCGGCGGACGTCACCTTCGTTCCGGGCCGCGAGTGGCGTTCGGCAAGGACTGGCGCGAGCTACCCGGTAACATGGGCGGTCCGGGCGGGAGACCTCGAGCTCGCGATCGAGCCGCTGTTCGACGACCAGGAGCACGACACCCGTGCCTCCAGCGGCACGATTTACTGGGAAGGGGCGGTGCGCGCACTGCGCGACGGGAAGCCGGTTGGCCAGGGTTACCTCGAGCTCACCGGCTACTGGCGCCGGTTGAATCTATAGTTACTGTAGCCGCCAAGTGACGGAGGAGATCATGAAATCCATCGCCCGCCTCGCATCGCTCGTGATTGGACTCTTCGTAGCGACCACGCCAGCGTTGATCAACCAGGCGCACGCGCAGACCGCGCGCATCGAGATTCACGCGCTGCGCACGACGACGCTGACCGACCAGCAGTTCCTGAACGGGGTCAAGGAAGGCCAGCCCGCGACGATCGCCGCGGAGCTGCGCCTGCCGCGGCGCACGACCGACCGCATGCCCGCGGTCGTGCTGCTGCACGGCTCGGGCGGACTGTCCGGGTCGCACGAGCGCTGGGCCCAGGAATTCATCGGGATGGGAATCGCGGTCCTGCTCGTGGACAGCTTCACGGGCCGGGGCATCGTCTCGACGAGCGCCGACCAAGGTGCGCTCGGACGCCTTGCGATGATCGTTGACGCCTACCGCGCGCTCGAGCTGCTCGCCCCCGATACGCGCATCGACTCCGACCGGATCGCGCTCATCGGGTTCTCGCGTGGCGGACAGTCGGTGCTGTATTCTAGCCTGCGGAGGTTCCAGAAGATGCACGGCCGTCCCGGCCTGGAGTTTGTCGCCCACATCGCGTTCTACCCGTCATGCAATACCCGCTTCCGCGACGACGAGAACATCACCGCCAGGCCGGTTCGCATACACCACGGACTGGCGGATAACTACGTGCCGATCGGGCCCTGCAAGGCCTACGTGGACCGCCTCCATGCCGCTGGAAAGCGCAACGTGTTGCTGACGGAGTACCCCGATGCCCACCACGCTTTCGACAATCCCGGCAACCCCGCACCGGTGCGAGCCGAGCGTTCCCAGACCACCGCGCTGTGCGCGATGAGCGAAGATGAGAGTGGCCGGATCATCAATACCGGGACCGGGAAACCGTTCAGCTACCGGGACACATGCGTCCGGCTCGGGCCCACCCTCGGCTACCACCCGAAGGCGTACGCCGCAGCCGTCAAGGCCGTGAAGGGCGAGCTCGCCGCGGCGTTCGGAAAGCGCTAGCCCGGCTACTCGGTTCCCGAGGCATCGTCGGACCAGCGCCGGCGGGGACCGGAATAGTCGTAGTCCCCGGAGTCGCCTTCTGCCCCGGTCTCGTCCGGCTCGTCGAACTTGTCGAGTTCCCGCAGCAGAGACTGCAGTCGCAACTCGGCCGTGGAATCCAGGCTCTTCTGGACGGAAAGCCGCTTGGCAAGCGTTGTGGCGTGCTCGTAGTCGCGCTTGTTCTTGATCGGCCGCGCGGGCCCTTCGGTCCGTTTGTGCTCTCGCTTGGTCATGGCTCTCCTCGCTCGCCGGCCCGCCGGCCGGTCCGTTTGCGCATATTCTAGCGCTCCCGCGGCCACAGAACGTCAATGCTCCGCATGAGAACGGGGCTTGGGGATTTCCCGGATCGGCCGGGTTCAGGCCGCAACGTTCTGGTTCTGCTTCACATCGCCCTTGCTGAAGACAATGCTCCCCTTCCTCGCGTCGGCTCGCACCAGGTCCTTGGGCCCGAACTGGCCCTCGAGGATTGCCTTGGCGAGCGGATTCTCAAGCTTCTGCTGGATCGCGCGCTTGAGCGGGCGCGCGCCATAGACCGGGTCAAACCCGGCCGCGGCCAGCTCCTTCAGCGCGGCCTCGCTCACCTCCAGCCGGATGTCCATGCCCGCAAGCCGCTTCTCGAGCAGGGCGAGCTGGATCTTCGCGATGGACCGGATGTGCTTCTCGTCCAGCGCGTGGAACACGATGATCTCGTCGATGCGGTTGACGAACTCCGGCCGCAGCTGCGCCTTGACCTCGCCCAGCACCGCGGTCTTGATGAGCTGGTAGTCGTCGCCCGCCATCTGCTGGATCATCTGGCTGCCGAGGTTGGAGGTCATCACGATCACCGTGTTCTTGAAATCCACGGTGCGTCCCTGCCCGTCGGTCATGCGGCCGTCGTCGAGCACCTGCAGCAGCACGTTGAAGACATCGGGGTGCGCCTTCTCGATCTCGTCGAGCAGGATCACCGAGTACGGCTTCCTGCGCACGGCTTCGGTGAGGTGTCCGCCCTCCTCGTAGCCGACGTAGCCCGGAGGCGCGCCGATCAGCCGCGCGACCGAATGCTTCTCCATGAATTCGGACATGTCGACGCGGACCAGGTGATCCTCGGAGTCGAACAGGAATTCCGCAAGCGCCTTGCACAGCTCGGTCTTGCCTACGCCCGTCGGCCCGAGGAAGAGGAAGGAGCCGTAGGGACGCTTGGCGTCACCCAGCCCCGCGCGCGAGCGCCGGATGGCATCCGCCACCAGTCGCACCGCCTCGTCCTGCCCCACCACCCGTTGGTGGAGCCTGTCCTCCATCTGCAGCAGCTTCTCGCGCTCGCCCTGCATCATCTTCGACACCGGGATGCCGGTCCAGCGCGAAACCACTTCCGCGATCTCCTCCGCGCCGACCTGGGTGCGCAGCAGCCGCGGCCGCGCGACCGTCCGCGGCCGGTCCGCCTGCTTCAGCTGCGCTTCGAGCTGCGGCAGCTTCCCGTACTGCAGCTCAGCCACCTTGTCGAACTTGGCCTGGCGCTGTAGCTGGACAATCTCCGCGCGCACGCGGTCGATCTCCTCCTTGATGTGCGCAGACCCCTGCACCTGCGCCTTCTCGGCCTTCCAGATCTCCTCGAGATCGGAGTACTCCTTCTCCAGCGACTTGATCTCGGCTTCGATCGCCGCGAGCCGCTTGCGCGAGGCCTCGTCCTTCTCCTTGCGCATTGCCTCGCGTTCGATCTTCAGCTGGATCAGGCGCCGGTCGAGCTTGTCCATCTCCTCGGGCTTGGAGTCGATCTCCATCTTGATGCGGGAGCCTGCCTCGTCGATGAGGTCGATCGCCTTGTCCGGCAGGAAGCGGTCCGAGATGTAGCGGTGCGAGAGCTCGGCGGCTGCGACGATCGCCGGGTCGGTGATGTCCACCCCATGGTGCAGCTCGTACTTCTCCTGCAGGCCACGCAAAATCGCGATGGTCGCCTCAACGGAAGGCTCGTCCACCAGCACCTTCTGGAAGCGGCGCTCGAGCGCGGCATCCTTCTCGACGTACTTGCGGTACTCGTCGAGCGTCGTCGCACCGACGCAATGCAGTTCCCCGCGCGCGAGCGCCGGTTTCAGCATGTTGCCGGCGTCAATCGCGCCCTCGGCCTTGCCCGCGCCCACCATGGTGTGCAGCTCGTCGATGAAGACGATGGTCTGCCCCGCGTCCTGCGCGATCTCCTTCAACACGGCCTTCAACCGCTCCTCGAACTCGCCGCGGTACTTGGCCCCGGCGAGGAGCTGGGCCATGTCGAGCGAGAGCACGCGCTTGCCCTTCAACGATTCCGGAACCTCGCCGTTCACGATCCGCTGCGCAAGCCCTTCCACGATGGCGGTCTTGCCCACGCCGGGCTCACCGATCAGGACCGGATTGTTCTTGGTGCGGCGCTGCAGGATCTGGATTACGCGCCGGATCTCGTCGTCGCGCCCGATCACCGGGTCGAGCTTGCCCGCGCGCGCGCGCTCGGTGATGTCCAGCGTGTACTTCGCAAGCGCCTCGCGCTGCCCTTCGGCCTCCGGGTTCTGGACAGGCTCGGCGCCGCGCACGGCCTGGATTGCCTTCTCAATTGAGTCGCGGCTGCCTCCGTGCTGCTTGAGGAGCTTCCCGGTCTCGCCCTTGTCGTGGGTGAGCGCAAGGAGGAAGAGCTCCGAAGCGATGAACTGGTCGCCCCGCTTCTGCGCTTCCCGGTCCGTGATATTGAGCAGGTTGCCGAGCTCGCGCGAGACATTGACCTCGCCGCCTGCGCCCTCGACCCGGGGCAGCCGCCCGATGGCGCTCTTCAGTGCCACCTGCAGCCCGCCGACATTGACCCCGGCGCGCGCGAGGAGCGAGGATGTGGCGCCGTCGCCCTGGGCGATCAGGGCGGAGAGCAGGTGCTGGGGCTCGATGTACGGATTATCGCTGCCGACCGCCAGGCTCTGGGCGTCGGCAAAGGCCTGCTGGAAGCGCGTCGTGAACTTGTCAAATCGCATGGCGCTATAGTATTGCCTTATTCCGGCGCGCATTGAGCGGCAATCCCGGTGTCCGCTCGAATGCGCGCATTTGAACCGGCGCGCAAGCGTCCGGTTTCAAACGATATTGGGCAAATAGCCGCGTTTTCAAGTAGCCTGCCACTATGTCGAAGGACACCGCGCATACGCCCCGCGCCCCACGGCTCAAGCTGTGGCAGGAGATCACGCTCGTGCTGGTGATCAAGGCGGTGACGCTCGGCGCGATCTGGTGGGCGTGGTTCGCGCACCCCCAGGACAAACGGCTCGACGGCGCCGGCGTCGCGGATTCCATTGCCCCGGCGGACCCCGCCCCGAAGGCGACCCCCCTCCTCCCGGAGAACCACCATGCTCCCCGATCTGGAACTCGTTAACGTCTCGCGGCTGCAGTTCGGCATCACCGCGATGTACCACTTCCTGTTCGTGCCGCTCACGCTCGGGCTGTCGTGGATCCTGGCGATCATGGAATCGGTTTATGTCATGACCGGGCGCGAGATCTACAAGGACATGACGCAGTTCTGGGGCAAGCTCTTCGGCATCAACTTCGCGATGGGCATCACTACCGGCATCACGCTCGAGTTCCAATTCGGCACCAACTGGGCCTATTTCTCGCACTACGTGGGCGACATCTTCGGCGTGCCACTGGCGATCGAAGGCCTGGTGGCGTTCTTCCTGGAGTCCACGTTCGTCGGGCTGTTCTTCGTCGGCTGGGACCGGCTGTCGAAGGTCGGCCACCTCGTGGTCACCTACCTGGTCGCGCTCGGCTCCAACCTCTCGGCGTTGTGGATCCTGATCGCCAACGGCTGGATGCAGTCGCCGGTCGGAGCCGACTTCAATTTCGAGACCATGCGGATGGAGCTCACCAGCCTGTCGGAAATCGTCCTCAACCCGGTGGCGCAGTGCAAGTTCGTCCACACGGTAGCAGCCGGCTACGTCACCGCGGCGACCTTCGTGCTCGGCGTGAGCTCGTGGTACCTGCTGCGGGGGCGCGACGTCGCGTTCGCCATCCGCTCGTTCGCAGTCGCGTCGGGCTTCGGGCTCGCCTCGGTGCTCTCGGTGATCGTGCTGGGAGACGAGTCGGGCTATTCGGTCGGCGAGGTGCAGCGCGTCAAGCTCGCGGCGATCGAAGCCGAGTGGCACACGCAGAAGCCACCCGCCTCGATCACGGTGTTCGGCATCCCGAACGAGGAAGCGCAGCGCACCGACTACGCCGTGAAAGTCCCCTGGATGCTCGGCCTGATCGCGACGCGCTCCGTGGACGAAAAGATCAGCGGCATCATCGATCTCAAGAAGGAGGCCGCGGCGCGCATCCGCAACGGCATGGTGGCGTACGAGGCGCTGCAGAAGCTGCGCGCCGGCGACAAGACGCCCGATACGCGCCAGACCTTCGATCTGCGCAAGAAGGACCTGGGGTATGCGCTGCTGCTCAAGAAATACACGCCCAACGTGCTGGACGCGACCGACGAGCAGGTCGCCCGCGCGGCGGCCGACACGATCCCGCGCGTGGCGCCGCTGTTCTGGGCCTTCCGCATCATGGTCGGGATCGGCTTCGTTCTGCTGTTCCTGTTCTGCGCCGCGTTCTATTTCCTCGCGGTGCGCAACCTCGCCCCTCAGCGCTGGCTCATGAAGCTTGCATTCTGGAGCATGCCGCTGCCCTGGATCGCCTGCGAAGTCGGCTGGTTCGTCGCCGAGTACGGGCGGCAGCCGTGGACGATCGCCGAGGTGCTGCCGACGTTCCTGAGCGTGTCGAACATCCCGGCCTCCAACGTCTACTGGAGCCTGGCGGGATTCATCCTGTTCTACACGGCGCTCCTCGTCGTGGAGCTCTACCTGATGGTGAAGTACATCCGCTGGGGGCCGGGCAGCCTCGGCACCGGCCGCTACGCGATCGAGCTCGCGCCGGCGAAAGGGGTGGCGTCATGATCTTCGATTACGAAACGCTCAAGATCATCTGGTGGCTGTTCGTCGGCGTGCTGCTCATCGGGTTCGCCGTGACCGACGGCTTCGACATGGGCGTCGGCGCGCTCCTGCCCTTTCTCGGTAGGAACGACGAGGAACGACGCGTCATCATCAATTCGGTTGCCGCGACGTGGGAAGGCAACCAGGTCTGGTTCATCACCGCCGGCGGCGCGACCTTCGCGGCCTGGCCGCTGGTCTATGCGGCGGCGTTCTCCGGATTGTACTGGGCGCTGCTGCTCGTCCTGTTCGCGCTCTTCTTTCGGCCAGTCGGCTTCGACTTCCGCAGCAAGGTGGACGATCCGCGCTGGCGCAACGCCTGGGACTGGGGGCTCTTCATCGGCGGCGCGGTGCCGGCGCTGGTGTTCGGCATCGCCTTCGGCAACCTCCTGCTCGGCCTGCCGTTTCATTTCGACCGCGACCTGCAGGTGTATTACACCGGGTCGTTCATCGCGCTGCTCAATCCATTCGGACTGCTCGCCGGGGTGGTGAGTCTCGCCATGCTGACCATGCATGGCGCGTCTTACCTGCAACTGCGTACCGAGGGCGTGATCCATGCCCGGGCCGGGCGCGCGTTGCGGATCGCGGCGGTGGTGGTGATCGCGGCGTTTGCACTCGCCGGCATCTGGATCGTGGCCGGGATCGACGGCTACCGCATCGCCTCCATGCCGCCCGCCGACAGCGCCTTCACACCCCTCGCCAAGACCGTGGAGCGGGCGCCCGGCGCGTGGCTCACAAATTACAGCGCGCATCCCTGGACTCTGATCGCGCCCGTGCTGGGCTTCGCGGGAGCACTGCTGGCGATCCTGTGGAGCCGCGCAGGGAGGCCGGTCGCGACGTTTATCGCAACCTCCGTGTCGGTGGCCGCCATTATCCTGACCGCAGGCCTCTCGATGTTCCCGTTCGTGATGCCGTCGAGCACCAATCCCGCGAGCAGTCTCACCGCGTGGGACGCCGTGTCGAGCCACCGCACACTGCAGATCATGTTCTGGGTGGTGGTGGTATTTCTCCCCATCGTGCTTGCCTACACCGCCTGGGTCTACCGCGTTCTGCGCGGCAAGATCACCGTCGAGCAGGTGCGCGCGAAACCGCGCAGCCTGTATTGAAAGGAGCACTTCATGTGGTATTTCACCTGGATACTCGGCATCGGTGTAGCACTGGCTTTCGGCATCATCAACGTGATGTGGCTCGAATCCAACTACGGTTTCGGCGACCTGGACGAAACAGAAACGAAGCAGCGGTTCCAGGATCGCAGCCGCTAGCGCTCGGCGCCGCGGACCTTCGAAGTGGACGCGCGGCATCAGAAATTCGAAGGGGGCCATTGAATATTCTTATGTGAACGCACCGGGGCTGCGGCCGCCGACCCGCTGCTCAGGTGCCCGGCCAATGCTTGACTTCCCGAAGTGCGCGACTAACACTATCGCTGCTTGACTGTTGCTCTTAGAGCTTGAATCGTGCGGCCCAGGGAGGGGACGCGCGAAGAATGAGCCACGCGGGACACCATCGCGTGGACGAGAACAAACAAAAGGAGGGGCACATGGTCTACACCCGGCGTACCGTCTGGCCGCTCGTCGTCGGCATCATCATGGTGGCGTACGCCTACCTCGTGCAGAGCGGCAACATGGCGGGGCTCATCAAGTTCCTCAATACCGAGCGCTACATGGGGGAAATGGTGACGCTCGGCTACGCGTTCGGTGCCGTCGCCATCCTGGTCGGCCTGTGGCAATTGGTCGCAACCCCAAGGGAAGGCCACGGAGACTATTACCTGTCCACCGTCGCCGGCGTCATGTTCATCATGCTGGTCGCGTTCGTCGTCAAGTGGGGGCTCGACCCGCTGATGGCGCTGTGGGGAAGCCAGGCGCGGCCGACACTGGGCTTCAACTTCGCGAGCGTCCTGAACCTCAATTACGTGGTGATGGGGATACTCGCCGGCATCATCGTGGTCAACGTCTTCCGGGTCCCGCAGTGGGCCGAGAATGGCGTGCGGCTGTCGCGGCTCGGATTGAAGACCGGCGTCATTCTCCTGGGCGCGCTCTACAGCTTCGCCGAGCTGGCGCAGCTCGGGAAGCTCTCGGTCCTCATGATCGGCGTATTCGTCCTGGGCTCGGTATGGCTGGTGCTGATCATCGGCGTCCGGCGCAACCTGCCCAACTCGATGACGGGCGTGCTGTCCTCGGGCGTCGGCGTGTGCGGTGTTTCCGCTGCCGTAGCGGCCGCCCCCGTCGTGCAGGCCAAGTCCCTCGAGATCGCATACACGATCGGGACCATCCTCCTGTTCGGGGTGCTCTGCATGTTCCTGTTCCCGATTGTCGGCAAGAGCCTCGGCATGGGCTATATCCAGTTCGGGGCGTGGGCCGGCACGGGCATTCTCAATTCCGCCCAGGTAGCCGGCGCGGCGCTCGCATTCCAGCCCGGCGGCATCGAGACGCTGAAGGTGGCCGAGATCTTCAACATCACCCGCGTTCTCTTCCTGCCCATCATCGTGCTGTGGCTGGCGGTATGGTATCTCCGGCGCGAGCAAGCCGCGCAGCGCACGGTGCAGCAGGTCGACGCCATGCAGGTCGTCATCAGCAAGTTCCCGATCTTCGTGCTCGGCTTCATCCTCATGTTCCTGCTCTCCTCGACCGGCATCTTCGCCCCGGCGCGCCACTACCAGGGCTCCTACTTCGACAACAGCGAGAAGGCGCTGACAAAGAAGGACCGCACCGGAAAGGCGATCAACAATCACCTCTCGGACGCCGAGGTCGCGACGCTCCAGAAGGAACTGGACAAGATCAAGCGCGCGGACCAGAAGGCTGCGCTCGAGCGGCTGGCGCAGAACAAGAAGGTCATGTCCGAGGATGACGACGCCATGGTGCGCGGGGTCATCAACGCCAGGGAGCTTTCGAAGGAGGGCACGGCGGTGCTCGCCAAGGCGCACCGCGTGGTCCGGCACACGGCGCCGAAGATCGCGAAGTTCCGCGACCTGATCGCGTGGTTCTTCACCTTCGGCCTGGTCGGTCTCGGGATGCAGATCACCATGTCGTCGATCCGCCAGGCAGGAGGGCAGCCCCTGGTGATCGGCTCGATCGTGGGCGTCATCAAGGCGGTCGGTTCGCTGATCGTCGTCATGCTGCTGGTTGCCGAAACCATTTGAGGGAAGGAGAAACGATCATGGAAGAGAAATTCGACCGCGGATCCGCGCTGACGATCTTCCCGAGCGACCGCCACGAGGACATGGTGGCGCTCATCCTCTCACTGGTCATCGCGGCGCTCGTCTATTTCCTGGTCTGATCCGGCCGGGAACACGCACCCGTCCCGGTGAGGCCGTGCCTCACCGGGATTTTTTTGCCATGCTGCGGGCCGAACGCATTCTGCTGGCGAGCCACGGCACGCCCGGCGCCCGAGCGGCCGAGCGCGCCGCGCTCGAGCTTGCCGCCCCGGGCGCCACGATCTTTCACCTGGTGGTGGTTCCGGATCTCTGGAAGGGGATGATGGGCGACGACTGGCTCAACAACGCATCCACGCGGGCGGCGTACGGGCGGCACGTCGAGTCGCAGCTCGCCCGGGAAATCGAAGAGCACCGGGCCGTCCTCGAGGGTGAAGTCCGCGCAAGCGGCAGGCGCTACGAACTGAAGGTCGTGCTGGGCGAGCCCGGCGCGGCATTGCTCGAGTACGCCGCGACGCTCCGGCCCGACTGCGTCGTGATCGGCGCGCCACGCCCGAAGGGTGCACCCGGGCTGCGCTCGCGCATGCGCCTCGAGAAGCTCGCCGGGAGCCTCGCCGCTCCCCTGCTCGTGGTCCCTCACCCGGGATGAGCGAGGCTTCCGCCCATCACGCCGACGCGGCCTGGGTGACGATCGACGTTCCCCTCGAGCCCGCGGCGCTCTCCCGGTTCTGCCGCGACGTGGAGCGGCTCTACCGCATCAATCCCTATCTGGAATTCAGGCGCTGGCGCGAGACCGCGCCCGGCGCCTTCTCGGTCTCGATGCGCAATCTGAGCAATCAACGCGATCTCGAGCTGCGGCTGACGCTGGAACGGGTCTCGGAGCACGATTTCTCGGTGCGCTACGACAGGGGGGTGAAACGCAGCACGCGCTTCGAGATCGGCGCCGCAGCCGGAGGCAGCCGCCTGCGGATCACCGACGACTACAGCGGAGCCGCGGAAACGGACACCGCTGAAGTGGACCGAAGCCTGCATGCGTGGGGGGTCGCCCTCAGGGAATATCTGCTGCGCGAGCAGCGCTGGGGATGGTGCGCGCCGTGGCGCTGGTACATGCGGCGGGTGTGGGTGCCGATGAAGCCCGCGGCCCGGCGCATCACCTTCATCATCCTGCTGGTCACGCTCGCCGAGATTGTGCTCTTCGCCCTGGTGATGGCAATCTACTGGGCCGAATACCGGACCTGACGGCCGCTACGCCGCCGTGGTCGCTTTCTTCGAGGCCGTGCGCGACCCGATCACGGGATAGGGGTGGAGCATGTTGAGCGCGACGCTCTGGTTCGCCGTCTGCACGATACGCACGTGCTCGCGCCGCAGCTCGCGCGCGTGGCGGCAGCCACAGGAGTGCACGATCATGTCAATCTCGCGGTTCATGTTGCGCGCGTAGTTCGCCACGCGCAGGTACTTCTCCTCCACCGCCAGCCCGTGCTGCAGGCGCTTGTTGTGGGTGGTGACGCCGGTGGGACAGGTGTTGGTACGGCAGCGCAACGCCTGAATGCAGCCGAGGGAGAACATGAAGCCGCGCGCCGTGACCACGAAATCCGCGCCCGCGCACCGGAAAGTTGCGCAGCACCGTGTGCTTCTTCTGGGTGACGTCGTGGATGATGAGCACGATCAGCCCGCCGATCAGCACGATTCCCAGTATCGTGCCGAGTCCGTAGGACACCAGGCTCAGCATGCCGTCCATCCGGTCATCCCGTTGCGCTAGAATTTCCCGGACAACTATAGATCAATCCCATGGACTTGGCATCCGAGATCGAGCGCAACGCGCGCACCGCGCTGGAGGAGGACCTCGGCAGCGGCGATCTCACCGCGCCGCTCATTGCAGCCGGCAAGCGGGTGCGCGCGGCCGTAGTGTGCCGTCAGAAGGCGGTGATCTGCGGGCAGCCATGGTTCGAAGCCTGCTTGCGCCGGCTCGATCCATCGGTTGAGATTGCGTGGGCGGTGGCGGAGGGCGCGAACGTCGAGGCCAGAATGCGCGTCTGCGTCGTACAGGGAGAGGCGCGCGCGCTGCTCGCCGCCGAGCGCGTCGCGCTCAATTTCCTGCAGACGCTGTCGGGGGTCGCCACCCTCACCCGGCGTTACGTGGACGCAATCGCCGGCACACGGGCGAGGATCGTCGACACCCGCAAGACGCTGCCGGGATTGCGCCTCGCGCAGAAGTACGCCGTGCGGGTCGGCGGAGGATCGAATCACCGCATGGGGCTCTACGACGCCATGCTGATCAAGGAGAACCACATTGCCGCGGCAGGCGGCGTCCGTCAGGCAATCGCGCAGGCGCGCAGGCTCGCCAACCAGGGCGACTGGATGCAGGTCGAGGTGGAGAACCTCGACCAGCTGCGGGAAGCCCTCGGTGCCGGCGCCACCATGATCCTGCTCGACAACATGAGCGTCGAGCGGATGCGCGAGGCCGTGACGATCGCCGGCGACCGCGCCGAACTCGAGGCCTCCGGCGGCATTACCCTGGAGAACGCGCGCGCAATCGCCGAGACCGGCGTGCATCGCATGTCAGTCGGCACGCTCACCAAGGACGTCCGGGCAGCGGATTTCTCGATGCGATTCGAGTAAGGCGGCGCGGAGCGCCCCAATTCAACGCTTCCGGGTGGTCGGCTCTATTCTGTACAGCAGATTGCGGTAGTGGAAGCCGTCTTTCTGGCCGAAATACCCGCTGCGCCCCGGATCGTAGCTCCTGCAGACCTTCCAGGTGAACCGGTCCTCGTCGTAGTACGCCACCTTGATCACCGAGCCATCCGGAATTCAGCTGATCCCGGGAGGGGCGGTCCCTACAAGAGACGGGCGCGCTTCGATGCGCCTGAACCATTCGCTTAACTTCGGATGTCCGGGCCGCCAGCGGAAGCCGGGGATTCTCGCCTCAAGCCCGAGCGCACAAGCGAGCGTAAGCTGCTGCCGATCAAGGGGGCCCTGCATCAGCGGACTGGCGATCTCCGTTTCCCAGACGTCCGTCAGGCGCTCGCTGCGCCGCGCTTCGTGCAGTAGAACCGTAGGCGAGCGTTCGTACTCGGGACGCGCGAGCTCGCGGCCCCAAACCGCGAGCCCGTCCAGCAGGCTTCGGGCCAGGCCTTCCAGCCTGCGAGCCTCCCACGCGTCTGCTCCGGCCGGCAGCTCAAAGGCGGGCTTGCCGTCGAGGCGATCGAGGTAATCGCAAATCAGAGCGGATTCCTCCATTCCGACGCCGTCCTCGCGGATCAGATAGGGCACGCGGCCCGACGGGTTGATGCGGTAGTACAGGCTGTTCGCGACACGCGTCTGGGCGGTGATGACCTCGACCCGCTTCTCAAGGCCCTTCTCGATCAACACCATCCGCGCCATGCGGGCGTAGGGCGATCCCGGGGTGATGTAGAGCTTCACTCCTTCACTTTCCGAGGTGCCCGCGGATCACCCGCTCGATCGCCTTCAGCTCGGCGTATGCGGTGATCGGTTTCGCGCTCTGCGCGATCGCGACATCGGGATCCTTCAATCCGTGGCCGGTCAGCGTGCAGACGATCGTGCTGCCCTCGCCGATCTTCCCCAGCTCCAGGTCCTTCAACACCCCCGCGACCGCGATTGCGGACGCCGGCTCGCAGAATATCCCCTCGGTACGCGCGAGCAGCTTCTGCACGTGCAGGATTTCCTCGTCGGTGCATTCGGCGAACCAGCCGCCGGACTCATGGCTCGCCGCCACTGCCTGCTGCCAGGAAACGGGATTGCCGATGCGGATCGCGGTCGCCACGGTCTCGGGATTCTCGACCGGACGCCCGCGGATGATCGGCGCGGCGCCTGAAGCCTGATAGCCCACCATGATCGGCCGGTGCTCGAGACTTTTCTGCGTGCGGTACTTGCGCATGGCGGGGTCCACCCGGAGCGCCTGGGTACTCTCGCCGGCCGCCTCGGAGTAGCCGATCCAGTGGGCGGTGATGTTGCCGGCATTGCCCACCGGCAGCGCGTGGTAGTCCGGCGCATCTCCCAGCGCCTCGATCACCTCGAACGCCACGGTCTTCTGGCCCTGGATGCGATAGGGATTGATCGAGTTGACGATCTTCACCGGCAGCGTCGAGGCGATTTCCTGCACCAGCCGCATGCCCTCGTCGAAGTTGCCGCGGATCTGGATCACGACCGAGCCGTGCATCATCGCCTGCGAGAGCTTGCCCAGCGCGATCTTGCCTTCCGGGATCAGCACGAAGCAGGCGATGCCGGCGCGCGCCGCGTAGGCCGCCGCGGACGCCGAGGTGTTTCCGGTGGAGGCGCAGATGATCGCGCGCGCACCCTCCTCAACCGCCTGCGTGACGGCCAATGTCATACCGCGGTCCTTGAACGAGCCCGTGGGGTTCGCGCCCTCGAACTTGGCGTAGATTGCGACCTTTTTCCGCACCAGCACCGGCAGGTTCCTCAATTCGATCAGCGGGGTCGCGCCTTCGTTCAGCGAAATGGCGCGCGTATCCGCCGCGACCGGCAGGAGATCGCGGAATCTGTCTATGAGTCCCGTGTAGTGAGCCATGTGAATTCGATCCCTTCCCCTGATGGGGAGCGGGTGTCGCTAGTCAAGCTCTTCGAGGCGGATGCGGGTGACCTTGCCCACAACGACCGGCAGCTTCTCGATCCTGGCGATCGCCCCGTTCACGTTCTTTTCGACGGTGAGGTGGGTGAGCATGATGATATCCACCTCGGCCTCGCCCGCGCGCGGTTCCTTCTGCACCATGGCCTCGATCGAGATGCGCTGGTCCGCCAGAATGCGGGTGATGTCCGCCAGCACGCCCGGCTTGTCCTGCACCTTCATCCGCAGGTAGTAGCGCGTCTCGACCTCGCCCATCGGCAGGATCGGCGTATCGGCCAATTGCCCCGGCTGAAAGGCGAAGTGCGGCACGCGGTGCTCCGGGTCCGCGGTCAGCATGCGCGCGACATCCACCAGGTCGGCGACCACGGCGGAGGCGGTCGGCTCCGCACCCGCCCCGGCTCCGTAATACATCGTCTGGCCGACTGCATCTCCCTTCACCAGGATGGCGTTCATTACCCCTTCGACGCTGGCAATCAGGCGCCGCGCCGGAACCAGCGTCGGGTGCACGCGGAGCTCGATCCCCTTGCTCCTCCGCCGGGTAATGCCGAGCAGCTTGATGCGGTAGCCAAGTTCCTCCGCGTAGCGGATGTCGTCCTGCTGGAGGCCGGAGATGCCCTCGACGTAGGCCGACTCGAACCGCATCGGGATGCCAAAGCCGATCGCCGCCATGATCGTCGTCTTGTGCGCCGCGTCCACGCCGTCGATATCGAAGGTGGGATCGGCCTCGGCGTAGCCTCGCCGCTGCGCCTCCTTGAGCGCGTTGTCGAAGCTCGCTCCGCGCTCGCGCATCTCCGACAGGATGAAATTGCAGGTGCCGTTGACGATGCCGGCGATCCATTCGATGCGGTTGGCGGAGAGGCCCTCGCGCAGCGACTTGATGATGGGGATGCCGCCGCCCACCGCCGCCTCGAACGCCACCATCACGTCCTGCTTCTGCGCAGCGGCGAAGATTTCGTTGCCGTGCCGGGCGAGCAGCGCCTTGTTGGCGGTAACGATGTGTTTTCCATTGGTGATCGCCCGCAGGATCAGGTCCTTCGCGACGGTGGTGCCGCCGATCAGCTCGATCACGATGTCGATATCGGGGTGGTTCACCACTTCCAGCGCGTCGGCGGTGACGGTCGCGCGCGCCCCGACGATGCGACGCGCCTTGTCCACCTCCTTGTCGGCAACCATCTTCATGGTGATGGCGCAGCCGGCGCGGCGCGAAATCTCCTCGCGGTTGCGCTCGAGCACCGCGAACGTGCCGCCGCCCACGGTGCCGATGCCGAGGAGCCCGACGTTGATCGGCTTCATAGCAACCCGTCCTTGCGGAACATCTCCTTGATGCCGCGCAGCGCCTGGCGGGTGCGCGCCTCGTTCTCGATCAGGGCAAACCGCACGTGGCCGTCGCCGTAATCACCGAAGCCGATTCCGGGCGCCACCGCAATGCGGGCGTCCGCCAGGAGCTTCTTGCAGAACTCGAGCGAGCCGAGCTTCCGATAGGGCTCGGGTATCGGCGCCCAGATGTACATGGTGGCCTTCGGCACCTCGACATCCCAGCCGATTGCCTTCATGCCGCTGCACAGCACATCGCGGCGTCCCTGGTAGACCCGGCGCACGGTTTCCACGCAATCCTGCGGCCCTTCCAGGGCGATGATGGAGGCGACCTGGATCGGGGTAAACATGCCGTAATCGTGGTAGCTCTTCATGCGCGCGAGCGCCGTGACGAGCTCGCGGTTGCCGACCATGTAGCCCACGCGCCAGCCGGCCATGTTGTAGCTCTTCGACATCGTGAAGAACTCGACCGCGATGTCGCGCGCGCCGGGCACCTGCAGGATGGACGGCGCCTTGTAGCCGTCGAATACGATGTCGGCGTATGCGAGGTCGTGCACGACGTAGACGTGATGCTCGCGCGCGAGGCCGACGAGGCGCTCGAAGAACGGCAGGTCCACGCACTGCGTCGTCGGATTGCTGGGAAAATTGACGATCAGCATCTTGGGCTTCGGGTACGTGTCCTTGAACGCGCGCTCGACCGCCTCGAAGAAACCGGATTCGGGCGTCATCGGCACGTGCCGGATGTCGGCGCCGGATATCACCGGCCCGTAGATGTGGATCGGGTAGCTCGGGTTGGGGACCAGCACCGTGTCGCCGGTGTCGAGCGTGGCGAGCGCGAGGTGCGCGATGCCCTCCTTCGAGCCGATGGTGACGATCGCCTCCGAGTCGGGGTCGAGCTCGACGCCGTAGCGCGTCCGGTACCAGCTGCAGATCGCACGCCGCAGCCGCACGATGCCCTTCGACACCGAGTAACGGTGGGTGTCGGGGCGCTGCACGGTCTCGATCAGCTTGTCCACGATGTGCCGCGGCGTGGGCTGATCGGGATTGCCCATGCTGAAATCGATGACGTCCTCGCCCCGCCGCCGCGCGGCGAGCTTCAACTCGCCGGTTACGTTAAAGACGTACGGCGGGAGGCGCTTGATGCGAGCAAACTCTTCCATGGGTACGCCGAATTGAAACGCAAAAGCGTGTTATTCTAACGGAGCGAGTAACCTTAAGCAAATCAGTAGGTTATGAAGTTGCACCTGACGCAGGGCGCGGGCCTGCAGTTGTTCTCCGGATACGGCCCGGGATTCGTCGCCGTGAACGGCGTGCGCTACGAGAAGTGCGTCGTGGTGAGCCCGCAGGCAGTCAGCGAATGGATCGTCGCCGGATTCGACGCATTGACCGTGGCGGATTTCGCATTCATCGATACGCTCAAGCCCGAGATCGTGATCCTGGGGACAGGCGCGGCGCAGCGCTTTCCAGTGCGGGAACTCATGCGTGCGCTTGCCGCCGCCGGTATCGGCGTGGAAATCATGGACAGCCGCGCGGCCTGCCGGACCTACAACATCCTTGCGACCGAGGGGCGCAAGGTCGTGGCGGCCATATTGACGAGCTAGACGCTACCGCCGCAGCTTCCGGGGCTTCTCCGCAGGCACAACGATAACGCGACCGGGCAGCTGCCGATTTTCGCGCAGCCACTGCAGCGTTTCCACGGCGGGCAGCGGCCGCGAGAAGTAATAGCCCTGCATCTCGCCACAGCCTGCCGCCAGCAGAAACGCGAGCTGCGCCTCGGTTTCGACGCCCTCCGCGATGACCTTGAGCCCCAGGTTGCGCGACATGCCGATGATTGCGCGGGTGATGTTGGCGTCATCGACGCTCGTAGTCACGTCGTTCACGAAGGAACGATCGATCTTGAGCGAATCGAGCGGGAAGCGCTTCAGGTAGGCAAGGCTCGAATAGCCGGTCCCGAAGTCGTCCACCGACAGCCGCAGGCCCAGGGACTTGAGGTGGCCGAGCGTCCGCACCGCCTCGTCGGTATTCGCCATAAGAGAGCTCTCGGTGATCTCGATTTCCAGGAGCCGGGGATCCACCGCGTGGGCACGCAGTATCCGCTCGACGACCTCGGCGAGATTCTTCTCCCTGAACTGCCGGGCCGACAGGTTGATCGCGACCGGCACCATGCGCACCCCGGCCTCCCGCCACGCCACCAGCTGGCGGCAAGCCGCCTCGATCACCCATTCGCCGACCGGCACGATCAACCCGGTGTCCTCGAGCAGCGGCACGAATTCGGCCGGTGAAACGAGCTTCTGCCCGCCCGCCGTCCAGCGCAGCAGCGCTTCGAAGCCGGTGATCTCCCGTGTCGCGAGGCTCGCCTTGGGCTGGTAATGCAGCAGGAACTCGCTGCGCTCCAGTGCCCGGCGCAGATTGTTCTCGAGGTTCAGGCGCTGCACCGAGCGCGCGTTCATGTCCTTCGAGAAGAACTCGTACCTGTTGCGGCCGGACTCCTTGGCACGGTACATCGCAGTGTCGGCGTTCTTCATCAGCTCCATCTCGTCGTCGCTGTCCGCGGGATAGAGGCTGATGCCGATGCTGGTGGTGATGAATACCTCGTGCCCTTCGAGCTCGAACGGCACCTGGAGCACATCCAGGATCTTCTGGGCGACCAGCCGCGCGTCTTCCGGCGTGCGCATGTCGGCGAGCACGATCCCGAACTCGTCCCCGCCGAAGCGGCCCACCGTGTCGCCCTCGCGCACACAATCGGCAAGACGCGCTCCCACCTGCTTCAGGAGGTGGTCGCCCGCGCTATGCCCGAAGGTATCGTTGGTGAGCTTGAAGCGGTCGAGATCGAGGAACATCACGCCGGTCGCGCGGTCGTGGCGCCGCGTCTGCGCCATCGCTTGCCGCAAGCGGTCCAGGTACAAGGCCCGGTTCGGCAGGCCGGTCAGGACGTCGAAGTGCGCAAGCTGGGCGAGCCGCTCCTCCGCGGCCTTCATCTCGGTGATGTCTTCCGTGATCCCTGCGACGCGGTACACGACGCCCTTTGCGTCGAACACAGGAAACGCCCGGTCGCGGACCCAGCGGATGGAACCATCGGGCTTGACGATGCGGAAGGTCTGGTCGTAGTTGCCCGACGCCGCCGCCTTGCGCGCCTCGACGAGCGCCTTCCGGTCGTCCGGGTGCACCGCGTCGAGCCAGCCATGCGCCCGGGTCTTGAGCATTTCGGGATCGAGGCCCGTGATCTCCCGGAACGCGGAACTGACGTAGATGGCGCTGTGCCGGCGTGCATCGCAGATCCAGAAGACCTGCGGAATGTGTCCCGCGAGCTGGCGAAACTGCTCCTCGCTCTCGAGCAGCGCCCGCTCGGTTTCCATGCGCCGGATGAACTGTCCGATCTGGCTGCCCACCGCGCGGACGATCTGCAGCAAGGCCTCGTCCGGTTCCCGGATCTCGTGGCTGAAGAACTCCATGACCCCCCTCGGGCGCCCGTCCATCATGATCGGGAAGGCAAACGCACCGTGCAGATCGGCGCGTTTCGCGGCCGACGCACGCCGGAAATCCGGCCTGCGCGCGACGTCGGACAGCCACACCGGCGTCGCTCCCGCCCAAACCCGCCGCACCACGCCTCCGCTCGGCGTGGCGGTCAACTCGACCGGCGCCTCGTTCACCATGCCCAGCGACACCTGCACGAAATCCGCCATCCCCTCCGCCGGCCGGAACCAGTGATCCTGGCACCGCAGCTGCTCAGATGCCCGGTCCCAGCTCCAGTGGAACCCGCAGTCCCAATCCAGGCCCTCGCAGACCGCCTGTATGACCCTGGGGAGCGCATCCGCGACCGACGCCGCATCGGCGAGCACGCTTGCAATCGCGTGCTCCATCTCCCGGCGCCGGGCCGAGAGCTTTCGTTCCGTGATGTCGCGGCTGGTGCCGATGGTGCCGATGATCGTTCCCGACGCATCGCGCATCGGCACCTTGGTGATGGAGAACCAGCGCGGCGCGGTGCGTCCGCCGTCAGGTGTCTTGACAGACACTCTCTGCTCGAAATCCATGATCGGAGTCCCCGTCTTCAGGATCCCCGCATCCTGCGCCGCCATCCTGCCGGCGAGCTCGGCCGGAAACAGATCGAACACGGTCTTGCCCACCACGGTCCGGTCGTCGAGATTGCGCTCCTTCAACCAGGCCTGGTTGGCGACGCTGAACCGCCCCTCCGCGTCCTTCACATAGATGTAGTCCGGGACCGTGTCGATGATCGTTCGCAGCAGCGCCTGCTCGCGGGCCACCTCCGCCTCTGCCCGCTTACGCTCGGTGATGTCCTCAACGATGCGGATAAAGTAGAGCGGCTTGCCTGCAGCGTCGCGCGCGAGCGATACCGTGCGGTGCGCCCACAGGGGTGACCCGTCCTTGCGCACGAATACTCGTTCAGACGAGAAAGAGTCCATCTCGCCCTTCAGCATCCGCTCCCGGTACTTGGAGCGGTCCCGACCGCGGTACTCCGGGTCCAGAATGGTATCGGTATTCAGGCCCAGCAGCTCGTCCCGGGTGTAACCGAGCAGCGCACACAGCTTGGGGTTGACGTGCAGAATTCTGTCGTCATCGATTGCGGTGTGCATGATGCCGACCGGCGCGTTCTCGAACGTCGCGCGAAAGCGTTCCTCGCTTTCGCGCAGCGCGGCTTCCGCCTGCTTGCGTTCCGTAATGTCCTCGACAATGCTGATGACGTAGAGGGGATTGCCATCCGCGTCGCAGGCACTCGACATCGTCCGCCGCGCCCACAGGATGCTGCCGTCCTTGCGTATGAAGCGCTTCTCCCCGGACGATGACCGGGCGGCGCGGCTCCTCAGGCTCTCGCGACGGCCCACGCCGTCCGCGTAATCGCCGGAATGCGTAATTTCGGTCACGCGCTTGCCGAGCAGCTCCTCGCGCGCGTATCCCAGCATCTCGCAGAACTTCTGGTTGGCCTCGACCAGCACGCCGTTCAGGTCCACGCGCGTGATGCCCACCCCTGCCTGCTCGAAGATCGCGCGGAACCGTTCTTCGCTTTCGGAGAGGCCGACCTGCGCGACCTTGCGCGAGGTGATGTCGGCGTTGAATCCGACCATCCGCAGCGCGCGTCCCTGCGCATTGCGCGCGGTGACCTTGCCATGGCTCTGGATCCAGACCCAGCGGCCATCATGGGTGCGGACGCGGTGCTCCCTTCTGTAGGGCGCATCATACTTCAGCGCCGCAGCGATGCTCGCCTTCTGCCCGTCGTAATCATCGGGGTGCACCAGCTTCGCAAGATCCTCAAACGTGGTGTAAACGACTTTTCGCTCGCCGCCCATCATCTCGTTCCAGCGCTCGCTGAGAAACACGTCGCCCGTGACGATGTTCCAGTCAAACAGCGCCTGCTCCGATCCCTCCTGCGCCAGGGACAGCCGCTGCTCGCTCTGCTCCAGTTCCTGCGCGATCCTGCGCTGGCGCCTCACCATGACGCCGGCTGATGCCAGCATTGCCGCAAGCAGCAACGTGATGCCGCCTGCGCCCAGGAAGTAGTGCTGTGCGATCGACCGCCCGCGGTCGGTGACTTCGCTCTCGGCGATGCCGACCGTCACGATCAGCGGGCGCCCTTCCACCACCCGGTAGCTCACGACGCGGCGAACCTGATCCATCGGCGACGCCTCCGGATGGGTGCCGAGCTGCTTGCCGTCGCGGATCTCCTGAAACAGCTTCATGCCGCTCGCGTCCTGGCCGGCGGTGATCCCCGCGCCGCTGCTGTGAACCCGGACGATGCCATCGGCTCCGATCAACTGGATGACGCTGTCCATGCCCAGGCTGACGCTCTGGTAAAACCGCTTGAGGTAGTCGAGGTCGATCGCCGCGACTGCCACCCCCGCGAAGGCTCCATCTGCGCCATTGACCCGCCGGGAAACATGCATGGACCATCTCTGGGACACGCGGCCCAGGAGCGGCTTGCCGATGAACGGCTCTCCGGTGTCACGGTCGAGATGCGCGCGGAAATGCGGGCGGTCGGAAAGGCTGATGACGGGTGAAGGCGGGCTGTTCGCGACCAGATTGCCCCGCGCGTCAATCAGCGAAATCACCGCGATAACGTCCCGGTGACGCGAGTGCAGCCGGTTCATCTCGCGCTGCAGCGCGGGCAGATCCAGGCGCCTGGCATCCTGGATCACGGTGAGCAGAACGGAGTCTACGGACCGGATGGTGCGCTCGATGTGCTGCTCGAACGCACGCGCATAGTTCTCCGCCTCGGTGCGCGTCTCCTCGAGCTCCCGCTCCTGGCTGATGCGAACCGCCTGCAGCGCTGCAATCCACACCGCCGCAATCACGAGCAGCGCCAGCACGACTACCGCGCCGCCCGAGGTCAACAGGCGTAGCGGACGATCCGTCACGCTCGCGCCCCGGGGGGATTCTGCATTTTTGAATTCTATCCCACCCCGGGCGATATCCAAGCGCCGCGCCTGGCTGCTCGCTTGGTTCATGCGTCGCAACCGTGCGCGCGCGATTGCGCGCGACTGAATGTTGGAGACCGGCGCATGTTCGCAAGTCGCGCGAATACGATGTCCATGTTGAAATTGTTCACGCCGACTCCCCCGCGAATGGTTTTCTGGGAGTACCTGAAGACCCGTCCGGCTCAGCCTGCAACTATGCAGCACGAATCGTACCAGCAGCGCTGCGCATTTCCGATGGAAAATGCCGCTAAATCAATGCGATTCGCGGCTGCAGGCGGGTCAAATTACGCAATCCTCGCTCCGGGCCGGCTAGAGACCGGCGAGAACTCGGAGGTGCGCCGCGACGCTCCGGCCGAGCGCATGCAATGCGTAGCCGCCCTCCAGCACGGAGACGATGCGTCCCCGCGCGTGGCGTGCCGCGACCTCCCGGATGCACTCAGTGACCCACGCGTAGTCGGCTTCCACCAGCCTGAGCATCGCCATGTCGTCCTCGCGGTGCGCGTCGAAGCCCGCGGACACGAACAGCATCTCCGGCTTGAACGCAGCGAGCGCGGGCAGCCAGTACCGCTCCACCGCGTCGCGGAATTCCGTCCCGCCGCTGTACGCCGCGAGCGGAATGTTCACCATGCGCTCGGAGCGCCCTTCCACGCCGCTATAGGGATAGAAGGGATGCTGGAACGTCGACACCATCATCACGCGCGGGTCGTCGTGAAAGATCGCTTCCGTCCCATTGCCATGATGGACGTCAAAATCCACGACGACCACCCGCTCGAGGCCATGCACTGCGAGTGCATGCGCCGCCGCCACCGCAACGTTGTTGAAGAGGCAGAACCCCATGGCGCGCGCACGCTCAGCGTGGTGCCCGGGTGGCCGCACGCCGCAGAATGCAGCTTCAATCTCGCCACGGAGCACCCGGTCCGTAGCCAGCACCGCCGCGCCTGCAGCGCGCTGCGCTGCTCTCAGTGTGTGCGGATTCATCGCGGTGTCGGGATCCAAATGTACCAACCCTGTTTCCGGCGCCACTTTTTCCAGCGCATCAATGTACGCCGGCGCGTGGACTCGCTCGAGCGCCTCGCGACTCACGAGCGGCGCCTCGACGTACTCCAGGAAGGGGCTCAGACCCGACGCGACCAGCTGATCCTCGATGGCGGCGAGACGGGCCGGGCACTCCGGATGCTGATCGCCCATGTCGTGCAGTCGGCAGTCCGGATGGGTGACGTAAGCTAGCGTCATTCAATATGGATTATGCTCCGAACGTGCAACCCTATCCCTCCCACCTGGTCCAACGGGTGACGCTCCGCGACGACTGTACGGTCACGCTGCGTCCCATACGCCCGGAAGACGAGGGAATCGAGCAGGAATTCGTGCGCAACCTCTCCGATGAGTCACGCTACTTCCGTTTCCGCGATGCCGTGCGCGAGCTCTCTCCCCGGATGCTGTCGCAGCTCACGCGAGTGGACTACGACCGGCACCTGGCGCTCATCGCCGTCACCGAGCGCGGCGGGCGGGAACTCCAGGTCGGCGTCGCGCGCTACGTTGCCGGCGGCGGTGGAAGAAGCTGCGAGTTCGCAATCGCGATCGCCGACGACTGGCAGCGCAAGGGACTCGGCACCCGGCTCATGAGCGCGCTGATGGCGGCTGCCCGCGAGCGAGGGGTGCGTGAGATGTACGGCGAGGTCCTGACGAGCAATCAGAAGATGCTGGACTTTACGGCCCGGCTCGGCTTCCGCGCGCGCCTAGACGCGAGTGACCCGCGCATCGTGCGCGTCGAACGGATGCTGGCGTGAGAAAACGCACATTCCGGTTCCCGCATCGCGGGCCGCGACGTAACCCTTTACTGGTCACCGGTCAGGGTGTTATGGCACACTCGCCGGCATGAACGACTTTCCCCAGCGCGCCGTGACGTTGCAGCAGATCGATCGCGTGGCCGACCAGGTCGGGGGCATCATCCTCGGCAAGGACCACCAGATCCGCCTCGCACTCGTTTGCCTGCTCGCGCGCGGTCACCTGCTGATCGAGGACATTCCCGGAGTGGGCAAGACCATGCTCGCGCATGCGCTCGCCACCTCGCTCGGGCTCGACTTCCAGCGCATCCAGTTCACCAGCGACCTCCTGCCCGCCGATATCATCGGGGTCTCCGTCTACAACCGCGATACCGGCGGCTTCCAGTTTCATTCCGGGCCGATCTTCAGCCAGGTCGTGCTGGCGGACGAGGTCAACCGGGCGACACCCAAGGCCCAGAGCGCGCTGCTCGAGGCGATGGAGGAGCACCAGGTGACCGCGGAGGGCGAAACGCGCCGCCTGCCCGAACCGTTCTTCGTGATTGCCACGCAAAACCCTTCGTACCAGATCGGCACCTTCCCGCTCCCGGAGTCGCAGCTCGACCGCTTCCTCATGCGGATCCAGCTCGGTTATCCGGACAGCGACGCCGAGCGCGCCCTGCTGCAAGGAGAAAACCGCCGGGATCTGCTCGCGACGCTGCGACCGGCCATGGCGCCGCAGGAGCTCGCGGACCTGCAATTGCGCGCACAGGAGATTCACACCTCGGACGCGCTCTTCGATTACGTCCAGGCACTGACGGACCACACCCGCCGCAGCGCCGATTACGTCCACGGCCTGTCCCCGCGCGCGGCGCTGGCGCTGCTGCACGCGGCGCGCGCATGGGCACTGATGGCGGGCCGCGGACACGTGGTCCCGGAGGATGTGCAAGCCGTGCTTCCGGCAGTGGTCAGCCACCGGCTGGTCGCGGCCGGGGAGGTCACCCACGCCAACGGCGCGGACGTCGCGGCGAGCCTGATCCAGCAGGTCGCCATTCCCTGACATTCCGCGCATGTACGCGGCGCTCAGGAACCGCTTCCAGACCTGGCTCTTCCAGTGGCGCGGCCCCGAAACCGGGGAAATCGTGCTGGTACAGCGCCGGGTGTTCATCCTGCCGACGCGCCAGGGCCTCACGTTCGCGACCGTGCTGCTGGTCATGCTGGCCGGCTCGATCAATTATTCCCTGGGGCTTGGCTTCGTGCTCACGTTCCTGCTGGGCGCGTTCGCCGTGAACGGCATGATCCACACGTTTCGCAACATCGCGAACCTGCGGATCACCGGCGGGCGCGCGCGTCCCGTGTTCGCGGGCGATACGGCACAGTTCACGATTCGCCTCGAGAACCGGGGCAACACCGACCGCCACGCAATCGGCCTCGCTCACCGCGGCGGGCCCGCGTCTTTCGTCGATATCGCGGCGCGCTCGGCGGTGCCCGCGACGGCCGCCGTGCAGGCGCCCCGGCGTGGCGTGCTGCGCCCGGGGCGGCTGACTCTTTTTACCCGCTTTCCGCTCGGTCTCTACTACGCCTGGGCGTATGTGGACCTCGACCTGCGCTGCATCGTGTATCCCCGCCCTGCCCCTCCGGGGCCACCAATGCCGCCGGCGGCCGCGAGCCCCGGGGCGGGCGCCGAGCGCGGCCAGGGCCAGGAAGACTTCTCCGGCATGCGCCAGTATCACCGGGGCGATTCGCCGCGCCACATCGCGTGGAAGGTCGCGGCGCGCGACCAGGGACTCCTCACCAAGCAGTTCACCGGCCGCGCCGAGACCGAGCTGTGGCTCGACTGGGCACTGCTGCCGCGCCAGATGGGGGTCGAGGAGCGCCTCTCGCTCCTGGCGCGCTGGGTGCTCGACGCGCATGCTGCGGGACTGACCTACGGCCTGCGCTTGCCCGGCGCAACGATCGAAATGGCGGCGGGCGAAGCGCACCGGGACCGCTGCCTCGAGACGCTCGCGGTATTCGAGCATGACTGACGCCAAGCAGCCCGTTTCCTGGCGGCACATGCGCTGGCAGCTGGTGGCGCTGGCACTGGTCGCCGCACCGCACGGCACCAACATGCCCGTGTGGACCATCGCGCTGATGGTGATGCTCATCGTCTGGCGGGGTTATCTCGGCTACGCACGCCTCGTGCTGCCGAACCGCTGGCTGCTGCTGCTGATCGCCATGGCCGCCACCGTCGGGGTGTTCCTGAGCTACAGCACCATCTTCGGACGCGACGCGGGCGTGACGCTCCTCGTCGTCATGCTGGGGCTGAAGCTCCTCGAGACCCGGACCTGGCGCGACGCGATGCTGTTGAGCTTCCTCTGCTACTTCCTGGTGATCACCCATTTCCTGTATTCCCAGACCATCGGCACCGGGCTCTACATGCTCGCCTGCACCGTGTTCATCACCGCGGCCCTGTTGAGCCTCAACCACGGCGCAGCCGAGCCGCCATTCCGTGCCCAGCTGCGCACCGCCGGCGTGATGCTCGCGCAATCGGTGCCGCTCACGCTCGTGCTGTTCCTGCTGTTTCCTCGCGTACCGGGGCCGCTGTGGGGATTGCCGCGCGACGCGTTCTCCGGCGTGAGCGGCCTCTCCGACACCATGACGCCGGGGAGCCTTTCGAGCCTGGTCCTGTCGGACGCGGTGGCGTTCCGCGTGCGCTTCGAGTCCGAGATCCCGCGGGCGAAGGACCTCTACTGGCGCGGACCCCTGATGTGGGACTTCGACGGCCGCACCTGGTCGGCGCAGTCGTTCATCTACACGACGCCGGGCATCGAGGCGCGGGGCGATTCGGTCGCGTACGAGGTGACGCTCGAGCCCCACAACCGGCGCTGGCTGTTCGCGCTCGATCTGCCCGCCGTGGCGCCGCCGCGCTCGATCGTCAGCACCGACTACCAGCTCTACTCGGTGCAGCCCGTCAACAATCGCCTGCGCTACGAGCTGACCTCGTTCCTCAATGCCCGCTTTGGCGAAGTGGAAACCCGGTTCGCGCTAAACCGGGCGCTGCAGCTTCCCCCCCGGTTCAACCCCCGCGCGCAGGAGCTGGGACGCGCGTTGCGACAGAAGCACGCAGACGAGGACGGCATCATCGGCGAGATGCTCGGAATGTTCCGCCGCAACTTCGTATACACGCTGGAGCCCCCGCTCCTCGGCGAGCATTCGGTCGACGAGTTCCTGTTTTCCACGCGCAGCGGCTTCTGCGAGCATTACGCCTCCTCCTTCGCGGTGGTCATGCGGGCGGCCGGCATACCCACCCGCATCGTCACCGGCTATCAGGGCGGAGAGGTCAACGTGCTGGGCAATTACCTCATCGTGCGGCAGGCCGATGCTCACGCGTGGACCGAGGTGTGGCTCAGGAACCGGGGATGGGTGCGGGTCGATCCCACTTTCGCGGTGGCGCCGGTGCGCGTGGACACCGGCATCTCGGCGGCCGTCCCGCGCACCGATCCCCTGCCGCTGATGGTGCGCGCGCCGTTCGAGTTCCTGCGCCAGGCGCGGCACACCTGGGATTACCTGGCGAACGCCTGGAACCAGTGGGTGCTGGGCTACACGCCTGAGCGCCAGCGCTCGTTGCTGGCGAACGTGGGCATGGACGACGCGACGTGGGAGAAGCTTACGGCGATCCTCTTCGTCCTGGCCGGGATCATCGTCGCAATGTTCACGGGGCTCGCGTTGCGCCAGATGCGGTCGCGCGTGCGCGACCCGGTGAAGATCGCATACCAGAAGTTCTGCGACAAGCTGCGCCGCAGGGGTCTCGCGCGCGCACCGGCCGAAGGCCCGGTCGACTACGCGAGCCGCGTCGAGCGGCAACGACCCGAGCTCGCGCCCGCAGTCGGCGCCATTACGCGGCTCTATGTCGCGCTGCGCTACGGCGCGGAATCCGGCGCAGCGGCGCTGCTCGAGTTGCAGCGCCGCGTCCGGCAGTTCACTGCCTGAGCCCTCACGCCGGGGGCAGGAGCTTGATCGGATCGACCGGTTTGCCGAGCCGGCGGATCTCGAAGTGCAGCCGCACCTGGTCGGTGTCGGTCGAGCCCATCTCCGCGATCTTCTGGCCCTTGGCGACGTTCTGCCCCTCCTTCACCAGCAACTCGCTGTTGTGCGCGTAGACGCTGAGGAACGTGTTGTTGTGCTTGATCACGATCAGCTTGCCGAAGCCGCGGATGCCGGTGCCGCTGAAGATGACCCTGCCCGAAGCGCTGGCGTGCACCGGTTGCCCCAGCTTGCCGGAAATACTGATGCCCCGCTGGTTCGGACTTTCGCTGAAGGCGCGAATGACCTTTCCGCTCGCCGGCCAGCCCCAGGAGACCCGCTCTTCGTCGGCTGCCCCGGGCGGTGCGGCGGGATCGACCCTGGGCGACAGATCCGGTTTGACGCTCGCCATCTGTGCGTAGGTTTGGTCAGAGTACGGCGCGCGTACGGCCCTCGGCTCGGACTTGGTGCTCGCATCGCCCGCGGTGACCGGCGTTCCATCCAGCGGCCGGGCCTGGATCACGGGTGCGGACTTGAGCGGAACCGCGGCGGATGGCGCCCCTGCCGGCGGGCTCAACCGCAGCTGATGGCCGATGCTGATGACGCTCGTCTCCGTGACCCCGTTCCACTGGGCGAGCTCGCGGTAATCGAGCCCATGGTCGAGCGCGATGCTGTAGAGCGTGTCGCCTTTACGGACCGTGTGAATCTCGGGCCGTGCATCGCCTGGCCGTGACGCGGGTTTTGCCGCCACGGCGGGCGTCGCCGGAGCGGCTTTCGCCTGCGGGGCGCGATCGATGACTGGGGCGCCTGTCCGGACCGAGCAGCCCGCGACGACCGCCGCGACCAGGGCGCACGCCAGCGTCGATTCCAGGTATCGAGGTAACACGTCTGTGGGTGGCTCTCGCACGACCTTCACCACGCGCGCTCAACCCACTCCCGACAGCAGGGGCACGAATACAACCGGGTCCATGCGCCGTTCGACCATGCCGCGGACCGTGCGTTCGACGAGGAACAGATGCTGCTCGTTGTTACGCGCGATGGGCAGAATCATTCTACCACCGACATCGAGCTGTCCCAGCAGCGCATCCGGCGCACGCGGGGCCGCCGCGGACAGCACGATCGCGTCGAACGGCGCCACTTCGGGCATGCCAACATGCCCGTCGCCATGGCGCAGATGCACGTTGCTCGCCTTGGCCTCGCGCAGATTCCTGCGCGCCTTCCGGATGAGGGGCGCCAGCCGCTCCATGGAGTAGACCTGGCGCGCAATGCGGCCCAGGATGGCGGCCTGGTAGCCGCAGCCGGTGCCAATCTCCAGCACCTTGCCGAGCGGACGGCCGTTGCGCGCCAGCTCCGTCATGCGCGCGACGGTGTGCGGGCTCGAGATCGTCTGCCCGAAGCCGAGCGGCAGCGCGTTATCCTCGTACGCACGGCTCGCGAGCGCCTCGTCGACGAAGATGTGGCGCGGCACCTCCGCCATCGCCGCCAGCACCGCCTCGTCCCGGATCCCCTGCGCGCGCAGCCGCTCGACCATGCGCAGCCGCGTGCGCTGCGACGTCATCCCGATTCCAGGTACCCGGGTCACCGGTCAGTCCCGGGCGACGTCGAAGGGACGCCGCTCACTGGCTTCCGAGCCACACGCTGATCGCCTCGAGCTGGGAGTAGCGGGTGAGATCCATCTGCAGCGGCGTGATCGAGACGCGCTGGTTGGCGATCGCGTGAAAATCCGTGCCCGACCCCGCGTCCTGCGCGCTGCCGGCGGCGCCGATCCAGTAGACCTTCTCGCCGCGCGGCGTCGTCGTCTTCACCACCGGCTCCGCCTTGTGCCGCTTGCCGAGGCGGGTCACCTGGAAGCCGCGCAGCGCCGCGTACTCGACATCCGGCACGTTGACGTTGAGCAGAAACGGCTCGGCGGGCATCTGCCGCTGCAGCCGGGTAACCAGCTCGACTGCCACGCGGCCCGCGGTCCGGAAGTGGCTCCCGCTATCGGTCACCAGCGAGATCGCGATCGAGGGGATGCCGAGCAGAAAGCCTTCGGTCGCGGCCGCGACCGTGCCGGAATAGATCGTGTCGTCGCCCATGTTGGCGCCGTGATTGATGCCGGAGATCACGATGTCGGGAAGCTGCTTCAGCAGCCCGGTTACCGCCAGGTGGACGCAATCGGTGGGCGTGCCGTTGACGTAATGGACCCGGCCCTGGGTCCGGCGCACGGTCAGGGGGCGATCGAGCGTGAGCGAGTTGCTGGATCCGCTGCGGTCGCGCTCCGGCGCCACCACGGTGATCTCCGCCAGCGGCGAGAGCATTTCCGCGAGCAGGGTGATGCCCGGCGCAAAATAGCCGTCATCGTTGCTGAGGAGAATGCGCATTGCCGAGGCGACGCGCCCTAGCGCACTTTCGCGGGCGCCCCGGTCTGCCGGCCGTGGATGCGGTTGATCTTGCCGGTGGCGGCGTCGATCCGCAGGCGCTCGATGTTCTCGAGGTCGGTGCCGGTGATGCGCAGGTAGCGGGTATTGACCGGCGTCGCCGTCGAGTGCAGCTCGCGCCCGTAGTAGACGCCCGCCTTGCCCGGGGTGAGGCGATAGGGCTTGCCCGGCTTCAGCTTCGCGAAATCGGGGTCGGAGCCGTTGTCGGTGCGCTCCCACAGGGTCATCTCGGTGTACTCGGCGACCTGGCCGTAGATCGCCCACGAGTCTCCGTGATCATGGGGATTCGATTTGCGCGCTTCGTCGTAGCGGTAGGTCATGACCTCGAACCCGGTCGGGTCGATGTGGATCCGCTTCAGTCCCAGCGGCTGATCGTCACCGAAATACTGCTTGACGAAGCCCGGATCGACGAGGAGGCGCTCCATCGTCCCCTTCACTTTCTCGACCTGGGCGCGGCTCGTGCCGGCTTTCAATATCTCGCGTGTATCACGGGTGAAATCCTGAAGCGAATAGGCCACGGTGTTCTCCTTCCAGCAATAGCCGGGTACTGCGGCCGGCGGTCGCGTGGATTATAGCAGCGGGCTCACACCGCAGGAGGCGCGAACGGCCGGTCGTGCGCGAGCGACGGCAGCAGCGAGCGTACAGCCTCGACCCGGCCCATATCGAGATCCGCGTAGACCACCGCGGACACTTCGCCGCCCTCCGCAATCGCCTCGCCCCACGGATCGACCACCAGTGTATGGCCATAGGTCATGCGCTTGCCGGGATGATCGCCGCACATGGCCGGCGCGATCACGAAGCACGCGTTCTCGATCGCGCGCGCCCGCAGCAGGGTATGCCAGTGAGCCTTGCCGGTCTCGCGCTGGAACGAGGACGGTACCGCGAGAATGACGGCCCCGCGCTGCGCCAGCGCGCGGTAGAGGTGCGGGAACCGCAGGTCGTAGCACACCGTCATCCCAAGCGCGCCCCACGGCGTGGCGGCGACGACCGCGCGCTCTCCCGGCCGGTACGCGCTGGATTCACGGATCACCGTGCCGCTCGGCAGGGTGGCATCGAACATGTGGATCTTGTCGTAGGTGGCGACGACCTCTCCCCGGTCCGAGATCAGGAGCGAGCGGTTGAACATGCGGCCGTCGTCGCTCATGAGCGTGAGCGATCCCACGAGGTGCCACAAGCCCAGCTCGCGCGAGAGCGCCCTCAAGGCCGACAGCGCGGGCTCCCCCTCCGCATCCAGGGCGCGCTCGCGCATGGTGCGCCCGCTGCCGTCCATCATCAGCACATATTCCGGCGAGAAGATGAATCGCGCGCCGCCCGCGACCGCCTCGCGCGTCATCGCGGTGAGCGTCTCGAGGTTGGCGGCGAAGTCGTTCCCGGAATTGGTCTGGAGACAGGCGATGCGGAGCATCTTGGCGATTCGTGACTCGTTGTTCGTGCCTCGTTTCTCGCTTACGCCGGAACCGTGTCTGCCACGGAAGGACGCTGGGCGATTCTCTCGTACCAGCGCGCGAGCCCGGGACACGATCCCCGCCAGGCTTCCTGCGGAAACCGGAAGTCGAGATAGCCGAGCACGCATGCCGCGGTGATCTGGCCAATGCCGAATCGCCCGTTCCAGCGCGCGCATTCCGCTTCGAGCGCGCCCAACCCGCCGCGCACCTTTCCGAACTGCCCCGCGGTCCAGTCGCTCCACTGCAGCGCCTGCGGCCGCCACGCGCTCTCGTAGCGAATGAGCACCGCCGCCTCCAGGATGCCGTCGCCCAGCGCATGGAGCCGCAGGGCGCGCCACCGTTCCGGACCGGACTTCGGGATGAGGGGCGCACCCCGGTGCAGGCTGTCGAGGTACTCGCAGATGACAGCGGAATCGTAGAGCGTCCCCAGGTCCGGGGTCGCGAGCGCCGGTATCTTGACCAGGGGATTCTCGCGCGCGAGCTCTGGGTGGGGCTTCACCGGGCTCACCGGTATGCTCAATTCCTCGATGTCGCCCGCCAGCCCCGTTTCACGGGCGACGATGCGCACCTTGCGCGCGAACGGTGACGCCGGGTTGAACCACAATCGCATGCGCGCTCCGCTCACGGTCGAGTGCGCTGTTACTTCTGCCGTAGGCCGGCCGACTGCACCACCTGCTCCCAGCGCGCAAAATCGGACTTGATCAGCGCCTGGAATGCTTCCGGGCTCGTCGGATCCGGATCGAGCCCGAGGTCCACCAACTGGTCCTGCACTTCGCGCATGCCGAGGACCGCGACGGTTTCCTTGTGCATGCGATCCACGATCGCTTTCGGCGTCTTCGCCGGGAATGCGAATCCGAGCCAGCCGCTCGACTCAAAGCCGGGATAGCCAGACTCAGCGATGGTGGGTGCATCGGGCAGCGCCGCCGAGCGCTTGGCGCTACTTACAGCGAGCGCGCGCAGTCTCCCTGCCCTCACGTGGGGAGTCTGTGTCGAGATCAGGCCCACGGTGCTTTCCACGTGTCCGGCGATCGTATCCGTCACCGCCGGGTTCCCGCCCTTGTATGGAATATGGTTGACCTGGATGCCCGCGGTGCGCCAGAACCGCTCGAATGCGAGGTGCGCGATGCTACCGGTGCCGGGCGAGGAATAGTTGATCGTGCCTGGCTGCTTGCGCGCGAGCGCGACGAATTGCTTGAGCGCAGGTGCTGGCATGGACGGATGCACTGAGAGCAGCGCCGTGACCAGCACGGCCCGCGTCACCGGCTCGAAATCGTTCACCGGATCAAACGGAACCTTGCCGAGCAGTGCCGGGCTCATTGCGAACGACGCGACCGATGCGAGGAGCATCGTGTAGCCGTCGGGCGCGGCGCGCGCGACGAGCTCCGTGGCGATGTTGCCGCCGGCACCCGCGCGATTCTCAACGACCACCTGCTGGCCGAGCCGCTGGCCGAGCCGCATCGCCACGGCCCGCGCCACTAGGTCGTTGGCGCCCCCGGGTGCGAATCCCACGAGAAGCCTGATCGGTTTCGCAGGATAGTTCTCCGCCGGCCAGGCGGCCGGCTGTGCAAGGAGCGCAAACAAACTGCCGGTGAAAATGGCTATTGCAGCAGGGCTTCGAAGCAGGACGTGCGCCATGGATTCCTCCTCGGTTTTTTGTGTTCGGCCTGGGATATTCATTTTAGTGTATGTCACAGCCCTTGTTTGCGTTTTTCGGGCGGGGTCTTACCATGACGTTCCCGGCGCCGTCCTGCCGGAGGAATGGAGCACACAATGTCCGAGATCTCACTCCAGCAATCCGATGAAATCATCAACGCCATCCTTGCCCGCGCGCGCGAGCTCGATTGCCGGCCCGTGAGCGCTGTAGTCACCGATCCCGGAGCGCACGTCAAGGCGTTCAAGAAGGAGGACGGCTCGGCGATGATGCGATTCGAGATGGCGCTCGGGAAGGCCTACGCGGCGCTTGCGCTCGGGCGCTCATCCAGCCTGGTGCGCGTCCGCACCGATGAGCGGCCGCTTTTCATGAACTACCTGATCAACGCATCAGGCGGCAGGATCTTCCCCGAAGGCGGCGGCATGCTGGTCCGCGACGCGCGCGGCGAACTGATTGGCGCCGTCGGCGTCACCGGCGACACCCAGGAACGCGATGAGGACCTTGCCGCGCACGGCATTCGCGCCGCGGGGCTGAAGACCGACGCCGACTGCGCGCACTTGGGCAAGCGCGTGCGCCTGACAAACCAGTAGATGCTGGGACTCCCGATAGAGCTTGCCGCGCTCTGGCGGTTGGAATAAATTGCCCGCTAATTGGCGGCTAACCTGAGTTTGCGACGCTTAGAAACCATGAGTCGCGTTGTGCACCTTGGAAGCGAGGCGGTCCCGATCTGGCCTGAAGGACAGACCTTCGACACGCTCGATGGCATTCTGCACTTCACACGGTTTACCGACACCGATCTGTACCATCCGCGACTGAAGCGCGCCATTCTGGAAAAGGAGCAACAGGCCTCGGCCGTCAAGCGCTATGGGCGTTCCGGCGGCGGAAACAAAGTGTATTACTTCGACCGCTGGGATTGCGCGGAAGCGACCCTGGTCCACGAACGGGCGCTTGAATTTTTCCGGCGCGCGCTAAAGCGCTCGACCGCGGTCGCCGACAATTTGTGGGCCAACGTGAGCCGCGACGGCGATTACTGCAAGCCGCACAGTCATCACCGCACGACGGCAAGCCTGGTGTACTTCCTCGACCCCGGTGATGAAGACGTGGACGATCCCGAGGCCGGCCGATTCTGTATCGTGGATCCAAGGCTCGCGCAGTGCTGCGCGCTGGAAGAAGGCCATGTCACCGACCCGCTCTATGCAGACATGACCCCCGGCAGCCTGATCATGTTTCCCGGCGCCGTGGTGCACGCGGTGAATCCTTATCATGGCAAGCGTCCGCGCATCACACTCGCCTGGAACATCAACGATACCGTGGTCGAGGGGTCGCCGTTTACTCCCGGGGACGAACCGCGCCCGACGTGAGTCAGGTTTCGGGTGGGCGGAATACTGGTCGGGGCGGTGAGATTTGAACTCACGACCACCGGCACCCCATGCCGGTACGCTACCAGACTGCGCTACGCCCCGAGAGTTGAAATTATATCAGCCGGGACTGAAGCCCGGCCCGGACTCAACCGCGCAGCATTTCGAGGACGCTCTTGATTTCCTTGCGCAGCAGCGCGAAGTTGGTACGCGCCCCGCGCCCGACCCGCGCAGGCTCGGAGACCAGCTCGTCGAGCCGGTTGCGCGCGCCGCTGATGGTGAAGCCCTGGTCATAGAGCAGCTCGCGGATGCGGCGGATCAGCAACACTTCGTGGTGCTGGTAGTAGCGCCGGTTGCCGCGGCGCTTGACCGGCTTCAGTTGCGTGAATTCCTGCTCCCAGTAGCGCAGCACGTGCGGCTTCACGCCGCACAGCTCGCTTACTTCGCCGATGGTGAAGTAGCGCTTCGCCGGGATCGGCGGCAGCTGCGTGCGCGAGCTATGACTTGGTTCCATGATAGTTCTGCTCCACCATCGCCTTCAGCTTCTGCGACGCGTGGAACGTCACGACGCGGCGCGCCGTGATCGGAATTTCTTCGCCCGTCTTGGGGTTGCGGCCGGGGCGCTGCGGCTTGTCGCGCAACTGGAAGTTGCCGAAGCCCGAGAGCTTCACACCCTGCCCGTGCTCAAGCGCCATGCGGACCTCTTCAAAGAAGGACTCGACCATGTCCTTGGCTTCGCGCTTGTTGAACCCGACCTTCTCGAACAGGAGGTCCGCCAGTTCGGCCTTGGTTAACGTCATCATGTCCCCTTTCAACGGAGTTTCGCGTTGAATCGCTGCTGCAGTATCTGGCGTAGCTGAGAGACTGCGGATTCGACTTCCGCATCGGTCAGAGTCTTGCGAGTATCCTGCAATAACACCCTGAAAGCAAGACTCTTTTTGCCTTCTTCTACACCCGTTCCGCGGTAGATGTCAAACAGGGCAATTTCAACTACGAAAGGCGGCGGCTGCCGGCGCAGGCCCTCCAATATCTCCCTATAGCCGATGTGCTCGTCGACGATGGCGGCAATGTCGCGGCGCACCAGCGGGAACTTCGATGTCTCCTTGTAGGCCGGCAGGCCCCGCTCGGCGATGGCGTCGTAATCCAGCTCGAACAGGACCGGGGCGAGCGGCAAATCATACTTCCGCTGCCAGCGGGGGTGCAATTCCCCGATCCAGCCTGCAACGGCGCCGCCGACGGCGATGTTTGCGGATCTTCCAGGGTGCAACGCCGGGTGCTCGGCCGGCCGAAACTCGCCCGCGCGCGGCGCGAGCAGCGCCTCGACGTCGCTCTTGATGTCGTAGAAATCGGCGCGCCGGCCCTTGAGTCCCCATTGCTCGTGGCGCGCATCGCCGTAGGAGATTCCTCCTATCCGCACGGGCTGTCGATGGCCGCCTGATGCTTCCGTCATGAAACAACGGCCGACCTCGAACAGCCGCACGCGCGCCTGCTTGCGGCTCAAGTTCCGCACCAGGCATCCGACCAGGCTGCCCGCGAGCGTGGAGCGCATGACGCTCATTTCGCTCGATATGGGGTTGGCGAGCGTGACCGGCGCATTGTTGCCCGCGAAATCCGCCTCCCACGCGCTATCGACGAAGCTGTAGCTCACGATCTCCTGGTAGTCGCGCGTGGCGAGCAGCCGGCGGATCGAGGCGAGGTCGCGTCTTACTTCGGGCACCGGCAGCATCACGTGCGGCGCCACGGGCAGCGTG
>Ga0105340_1000053_pt1 | contig 49326 bp, 77 predicted proteins | sample EasRivMeERMLT700_FD_89676 | JGI IMG/M metagenome (GOLD analysis project Ga0105340, IMG submission 89676) | Soil microbial communities from meander-bound floodplain in the East River, Colorado, USA - East River MetaG ERMLT700 | ecosystem: Environmental > Terrestrial > Soil > Floodplain | place...
AAGATCATTAAACCGAAACGGTAAATAATAATTACTTTAATGACAGAACAAGAAATTAAAGACCTTGTTAATTCTGTAGTTGCAAAACGGAATAACAAAAAGGTACAGTATAACTTTTTGAATAAAGTACAGCAGGCGGAATATACACCGCCCGAATATCCTGAATACTATCCTGGTTATGGAATGTCAATTGAACTTTCAAATGCAAATAAAGTTCATATTGAAAAGGGTTATTTCCCTGCGCGATTGTTTGCATATAAATCCCCGCATGAAACGGCGGAGGAGTTACTATACATTAAAAACAATTACAAGCAAACGACTTTAGTAATCGGCTTGGATTATATTAACACCGTAACCCGCGCTTTTAATGATGGTAACTTTCAGATAATAATTTCACCCGAAAAGGATGAATTTGTCAAGGCTGATTTAACTTTAAAAAAGTATATTGAAACAGGGATTGATACATTCGGCTCATTGCTGAATTACATGAAAATGTTTTTTATCACAATCAAAGCCGTTGATGCAAACGGAGTAATTGCGATAAAGAATTATTTCAATTACGACATTGATGAGAATGGAGATAAAACCATTTCATCTACTGAATTAAATCAACCACAACCGCTTTATTATGAGACGTGCAGGGTGGTTGCTTTTGAAGAAGAACAGTACTGCCTGATTGATTTAACCGAAGATTATTATTCGGACAAAAACGAAAAGAAGCCGAAGAAAAAAGACACGCAACAAAGGTATTACTACGAACTCTACGACAGGAACGCGGTTTATAATATTACTTACAATGTTTCAACCGAAATAATTGATATTGAAATTTACGACCAACATAATTGGGATCAGTTGCCGGTACAAAAAATAAAAGGGATACCAAGACAATACGATGGTGAAATTATCTGGCAATCTCAATTCACATTTGCAACCGATATTTTAGATTTGGTTTTGCTTGACGAATCAACTATTAATTTGTCAAAGAAAAAATGTGCATACCCGACAAGGGTTTATACAGGCAGACCTTGCGACTTTCAGTTTACGGATGTAGAAGGGAATGTTTGTAAATGTAATGAAGGGCAAATTTATAACACAGCAACTCAGTCTTTAATCGGATGTTCAAAATGCGGAGGTACAGGATTGCTTGATAGGTTTTCTCCATTGCACGACTTTGTTTTAAACCCTGATTCTAAGTTTGCAGATAATTCGAAACAAGGTTTTAGTTATGTTGCACCCGATCCGGCGATTCTGAAATATTTACGTGATGAAATTTCTATAAACGAGGAAAAGGCAAAAAAGATTCTGCACCTACAAACCTCAAACTCTATAATCAAAGGCGCGGAAAACCTGACAGCAACAGGCATGACATTGGATGAAAAAGCAATGACTTCTTTTATCAAACCTATTTCAGATCAGATTTTTGATATGATGCAGTTCATCATTGAAGCGATTGCATGGCTCCGGTATAATGTGAGCGAAAATGTAGTTACAATAATTCGCCCGAAAACATTTGACGCGAAAAGCGAATACGATTACATTAACGAAATTTCACAGGCAATTAAAGACGGATTACCTACTGTTATGGTACAGGAAATAATTGTTCGTTATTTAAAATCCCATTACTACACCGATAACAATATCGCAAAAGCATTTGAATTATTTGTTAAAACTGATTTGTTATTAGGAATGACAAATGATAATATTGTTATGGATTTGAACAAAGGAATTATTGCGCCGTTTCAGAAAGTGATTCATGATTCTGGAATTACACTCATTACAAAACTCGCTGAAGAGTACCCGAAGAAAACGGATTCATTGGGAGTTGTTACCGATTTCTTTTCACAGGAATTTACCGTACAGCAAAAGGCTTTGATTGATGCGGCTAAATTAGTTGTGGCTGAAAACAAACCCGCCTCACCCGTTACTGATGTCATGGCAGCGATATTAAATAATAATGCTATTATTGCACAATAAAAACGAGAATGGGGCATTGCTGCCCCGACTCTCTATTGGTACATAATGGCAGCCGAGATCACTCACTTACCAAAATCATCCGGCTGCAAATATACAAAATAAATGACTATTTTAATTGTTATTTTGTGTCTTGTTTTTGTTGGTATCGGATGTTTAGCGTTAAGCTATATAAAAGATAGCAGGTGGGATAAAAATAAAAACAAATGACCGCTTCCGAAATCGCTTTACAGCGATTAAAAAGACTTACTTCCGTTCCCGATACTTTTGTTAATAATTTAACAGGAGTTGAAAAAGAATTTAACAGGAAAGTAACCGATTTAATTTCACAACTTCAAATTAAAGATGGAGTAATTTTAAGGAATAAAGCAAATCTCACAATACTTTCAGCACTTGAAAATGAATTAAAAAATGTTTTTCTTCAAACTGATTACCCGAAGTTAGTAAGTAATTACATAAAGGAATTTAATAAACAGGCAAGTTTAGGGAATGAATATTTCAAAAAATCATTTCCAGGTTTTGAAGTTCCTAAAATCGCAGTTGATATTTTACAGCTAAAAAAGGAAACAACTTTAAATCTACTTTTAAATGATTCGGTTTTAGATACGGAGTTTATTAATCCATTACTGCAAAGCGTTGAACAGGCAATAACATCGCAGGCAACATTTTCAGAAACACTTACCAATATTTCAAACATCATTACCGGCACTCCCGAAGTAGATTCTAAGATTACCAAGTACGCAAAGCAAATTACGTATGATTCATTTGCAGTAAGTGACAGAACTTATACTACAACTATTGCGGATTCATTGCAAGCTGAATGGTTTAAATATGCAGGGGATATAATTAAAACATCAAGAGCTTTTTGTATTGAGCGACATGAAAAGTATTACCATAAAAAGGAAATAGAAGCATGGGGAGATGGTAAAAAAACCGAAGGATTAAGATTACCCGATTCTAACGGAACATGGCAGGGAGAAATGGAAGGAACTAATTCGAGTACAATTTTTCAAACTTGCGGAGGATATTTTTGTAACCATTCGTTGCTCCCCGTCAGCATCTTTATCGTTCCTAAAGATGTAATTCAAAGAAACGTCAGTAACGGCAATTATGAGCCGAGCGATTATGAAATTGAAAGATTGGGTTTGTAGTCTTTTGTTATGTGCTTCCAATGCACGCCTTTTCTAATATCCCTTATTTGCCGTCTTGACATTGAAAACAAATTCGCAATTTCGGTATTAGTTAAATTTTTAGAATTAAATTTAATATGATAAACAGCTTCATTTGTTAATTTACTATGCGGATGATTTTCTCCTTTCAAATTAAACAATCCGGTTTGTAAAGCATGGAGGCAATTATTTTTTAAATCAGTCCATTCTAAATTATCAACATGATTATTTAATTTATTACCGTCTTTGTGATTAACACAAACATTTTTAATATCCGGCTTAATCAAAAAATGTTCAGCAACTAAAACATGAATACGCTGATGTTTTTTCAATGGCTTTTTTCGTAATGTGGTTTTAAAATAACCAACACTATCAATACACGTTTTTAAAATAGTTTCTTTCAAAAACTTTCCGCCAATGGATTTAATCCTACCGAAATTACTTATTTCGTATCTACCCTCAAAGTTTTCAACTTCCTTCCAAATTTCATTCTTAAATTCAATTTTTGTTTGCATAAAAAAAATAAACCTACGCTTACTCCTTGTGTCCGCAAGTTTCAACGTAGGCTTTATAAAATGTTTTGATTCACTTCGGACAAAGTGTTTATACTGCAAATATAATAAAAAATCCCCCTCGCGAGCAACGAAGGGGACTAACCTATGAAAACCTAACCTATAAAACAGCGATGCAAATATAAACAACTATTTCAATGTTAATAAAATATTTTTATCAACATTTGCACAATTCAATTATTTTAATACTTTTACAAAAATTCGATTCCCATGAAAACAAATGAAGACGGATATATTTATTGCATAAATTCTGAAACAGGGAAAATGCGTTATATGGCTCCTGGATTTGTTGCGAATAAAGAAAACATGAAATGGGGAGGATGGAAAGTTTGGGAAGCTGAAAGCCCATCTCCGCCAGATACAAATAAAGTTATTGCTACTTTTTTAGATAGCGGAAAACAACCGCAAGAAAGTGAGGTTGAACTTTTGGAAGCACCGAATGAGCCGGTTGATTATAACCGCACAAATGAGTCATTCGACAAAATGCAATTAGAGAATGACATCAAAGAATTAAAAAACGAACTCATACTTTTAAAAGGAGAAAACGAAAATCTCAAAGCCCGTATTGAAACTCTCGGCAATGAACTTGCTAATAAACCTAAACTCAAAAGAAAACGTAAATACACCCGTAAACAAAAAACTACTTAATTATGGCTATTGAAGCAAAAGACCTTTTAACCTATCTCGGAATCCCTGAAAGTGTTGCAGACATTGACACATTCAAAACTGAATTTACAAAGAAATACGATACAATGGATAACTTCTTTGTGTCCGATGCTTACAAGCAAAAGAAAAGCGAAATCAATGGCATGTTTGTAAATCGTTTATCTAAAGAAGCGAAATCAAACGGAGTTGATATTACCGATGATTTTCTGAAAGATGAAAATGGCAAGCTGAAAGATAACGAGCAAATCATTAAAGATATTTTTGCCAAAGTGAACGAAAATCAAAAAGGCGCGATTGAAAAAGTCAAAGGTGAATATTCAAAGAACAAAGACAAGGGAGCGCAGGAATGGGAAGAAAAATATAACCTGTTAAATACAAAGGTTAAGGATTTGGAAAATGTTAATCTTAATCAAAAGAATGAATTTGAGAAAGAGAAAAATCAGTTTGGAACTCAGGTAAAACAAATAAAACTGCAAACAATAAAAGAGCAGTTGGTTGGTGGAGTTAAATATAAAACTAAAATTACTCCTTTAGAGAAGGCGGGTTTTGTTGCTCTGATTGAAGCTAAATACAATATAGATTTAGACGATAAGGGCGAGAGGTTTATTACCGATAAAAACGGAGCGAGAATACCAAATCCTACAACACACGGAACTTTCAAAACGCCAGAAGAGGTTTATAAGGAAGAGGCAATTGCTAATAATGTGTATGAGTTAAATCCATCAGGGGGCGCACCGGCAAACTCAGGCGCAACCGGAATTAATTCTTTCTTTGAAAAAAGGCAACATCAGCCGATTGATGTATCAAAAGAGCAAGTACTCGCTGATCGCGCTCAAAACGCAGTCAGCAATTAATATAATTTAATTACACTCGTTGCCGTAGTTAATGGCATACCCAAATTAACTAATTGTTATTGTTGTTTTTCATACGCTAAACATCCTAAAAAAGCGTAGTTTGTAGCCTCACCAAGTCAGGCTTTTTAACAGACTTTCAATTTTAACATTCTTAATTTATTAAAAAATATGTCAGTAGTTGGCACACGCTTACACGATTGCCCTGCAATCCAAAGGGAACTGAATGATTATTTCCTTCCCGCGAACTGTGACCCATCCATGAGGGCGGATGTTTCACCGATAGTTCAATTCTTGTACTCTCAAACAAATACCCGTAATGTTCAGCAAGCAGTTGTTGATAATGGCATGGGTAAAATTAAACAGGTTCAAATGCGCTATGATCAGATTATTCCTGAATCAGAAGTAATTGAAGTTGATGAATGTACGCGCGATTGTACCGCAACCACAAAAAGAGGTGATTTGGTTACTACTTACACTATTGATCCTTGTATCAAACAAAAGGTGGAAGCCCTTTATGATGCTACGGATTTCTGGTATAACTGCCAATCAGCACCTGAGCGCATTACCAAAATATTCGCGCAACTCATTTCTGCCCTTCGCAGAAAAACACAATCAAAACTTGTTTCTCAGTTATCCGGTTTAAATGGAAATTGGAACGACACCGTACATCAGACCTTTCCAGGTTCATCCGGTTCGATTTACGTAAATGACTCAGAGCAGTTAGTTGTAAAAACAAAAAAGGATGCTTCAGAAGATCCGATGGCAGCTACGGTTGCTAATGTTGATACGGCTATCATGCAACAGGAATTTTGTTCCGGTCCTGCAATCTTCACAGGCGCGTCTTACTGGCAGTATGCAAAACTGATGAATGTCGGTTGCTGCGCTGATAACGGTTTAAACCTTGCGTCTATTCAGGCGGCTTACGGCAAATCAATCGTATGGGATCGCAGGTTGCAATATTACATGGGAGTTGAAGGCGGAATCATGATGCAGCCAGGAGCTATCCAGGTTATCGAATTTAACGAATATCAATCAGAACAATCTCGCGTAGTTGCAGGCAATACACAATTTGCACGTAATTATGATACATTGTTTTTGGTTGATCCGCTTACCGGAATCGGAATGAATTTCATTATCTCTGATAATTGCGGTCAGGTTTCTATCATCGGGCATACTGTAACAAAACTTGTTACGATGCCTTTTGATATGTTCCCTGTCAATGATTACATGGACGGAGTGAATTACATTACCGAGTTTAAAGTAGTGAACGTATAATATTTATTTGGGATTTTTCAGGGTTAAGGGGGAGGTTCAGTAGTTCTTCCTCCCCTTTTTAAAAAATAAAAAATATGTACAGTTGCGATACCGATTGCTTCACAAATTTAGTAGGGCTGCGTGATGTTTGCGAACCGCCTGAAATTAAATCCTGTTATTGGCTTAATGATGTCGGGATTTCAAAATATACCGTAGATCAGATAGTAACAAAAGATTATGTTGATTCGGAAGATTTTACTGCTAAACAAATTCAGTTTTCAGTTAATCAGGTAGCGAATGAAATCCATGCTCACTTTGGCGGTCAATATAAATCCAATTCGATTGTTGAAGGTATGCGAATTGGTTTCCTTCAGGATAATAAAGTTTCAAAAGCCGGTAATAATTTATGGTCAGGAATTTATATTGAATGCTTAAATAGTAATTCTTATTTAGATTTTTACTGGAGCGAAATACTTTTAGCAACCGATTTTACCGGAACTATTCCTGTCAGGGTTTACGATGTAATGACAGGAACTTTAATCACTACCGTAAATGTGGTTTCCGTAGCAGGTCAGCAATCTGTTTTAAACCTCAATGAAATTGTTTCTTTAAAAAGAAAAAGCGCAAAACTTTTTATTTGCTACGACACAACCGGAATTAATTCCTACCAAACCAATATAAAAAATTCAGGTTGCAACGGATGCAATAATAATGTGTATTCAAATCAATATGTAACTGCTCGAGCAATGTATTCGTCAGCGGGTACATTTATCTTATCTGATTTGATTGGCTCTGATCATACTTTCGGAATGTCATTTGTTTATTCTTTACAATGCAATCATAAGAACTGGATTTGTGCGAATGTTAATATTTTATCTTTACCCATCCTTTATAAAATTGCCTCAAACATTTTATTGTTTGGTTTACAGGCAGCGGCAGACACAAGGGTAAATACTAAAATAACTATTAACCGCGATAAATTAGAAGTCGATCAGGCATTTTATGAAAAGAAATTCGCTGAAAGTTTTAGTTCTGTTTTGGCTCAAATGCAAATACCGCAGGATGCAAAATGTTTTTCCTGCACAACTCCGCATCGAACTGTTTTAGTTCTACCGTAATGGCTGACATAACTCTGCAACAGTACATAGATAAATTAGAATGTCAAAAAAAGGCATTAGAAAATTTTATTCCATTTGGGTTGGCTGTTCAATCGGTGCATGAACTCGCGGTAACCCGTATTTTTGTAGATGGCAAGAATAGCCAAAATGAAAAGATAGGCGAATATTCTAAAAAGCCTCTTTACGTTTCAATGGTTGATAAAACCAAAAGCCCGAAGAAATTAGAGCCGGTTGGCAAGACAGGAAAGAAAATTTTTAAATCCGGCAAATCGCATACCTCACGTTATTTCACTTCATACAAAGATTTTAAAGAACAAATCGGAAGAAGGGGTTTTGTAAACCTTACTTTATTTGGCAATTTAAAATCTAACTTTGCTAATGGAAGCCGTCAGAATATCGGGGAAGGGACCGCAAGAATTGAAGCAAGAAAGATTTCAGACCGCGAATATGTTGTAGGATTAGATTCTGAAAACTCTGACAAAAAAGAAGGTTTGGAATTACATTTTGGCGGCACTCCGATATTTATAAACAGCCGTCATGAGTTAGATGAATTAAAAAGAATACAAGAAGAAGAATTAATTAATACACTTACCAAATGCTAACCGATATATTTCACGTTCTGAAAACAAATATGGAAGGGCTTGGGCTTTGCGGAAAGGTTTACCCGATTGTTGAAATTAAAAGAACGATTGAAGATGGCAGGGTAAGAACATTCCCTTCAACACCAACCGGAACAGGACAAGGGCAACAGATTGAACTAGATGTTACAAATGGCATGAGTTATTTTCGTAAAGATGGTGCGGTAAGTATTAATCAGGTGCAGGACCAGAAATTTCAATTAACCTCATGCGCTCCTGGAAACGATACAATTTACTCCTTCCGTTTCTTTATTAAACAGGTTTGTTTTATTCCAAAAAGGAAAGCAGATGATTGCATTAACGGATTTGAAGACGATATTTTAGCACAACGGATAATCGCAAATCTTACCGATAAAGGAATTATAATTGCAAATGCAAAATCCGCTTCATTGCTTGCAAGCGGTTATGAAACAGACAGGATAAAAGTTTTAAATTCAGAATACTCAAACGCTGATGATATTAACGATTTGAATTATGAATATTCTTATTTTTCGATTCAATGGGATTTGGAAGTAGTAATGTTAAATAGTTGTATTGATGTTTGTTCGGATTCTTATGCAATGCTACAATGAGCGTACAAACTAAAATAAATAAATTAATCGGAACGGCTAATAAAGTTATCGCCTCGTGTTGTGGTAAAAACTTTATGATTCATCAGCTAATTACCGATATTCCTGACGATGACGATGAATTTAACAGGGAATTAAGAGAAGATGGAGGTTTTGAATTACGTGAAGATAACGGACTTGAATTAAGACAATAAAAAAAATGGCAGACAAGACAACAAGCGCGGAATCAAGTGGCGCACCAATACAGGCTTCAGACTTAATAAGGATAGCAAGGGGCGGTTCAAATTATAAAGTAACGGCAGCCGAATTGCTTGCAGGCGGATATTGGACTGAAAGTTCCGGTAAACTCTATCCCACAACTTTAGCGAATAATGTAGGGATAGGTACAAACAACCCAACTAAAAAACTGCATGTTTTAGGGGATGTTCTTGTTGCCAATGCAACTTACCCGACACAAGGTTTATTCAGCATATCCGAAACCAACGGGGATATTTATATAGGGGATGGGAATAGCGGAGCGCATGATGTGAACGGCACACAAATACATTTACAGGATAGCACACAAAGAATTGCTATTACTACAATAGTCCCCGCAACAGTACCAACAGGTACAGCAGGGCTTTACATGGGTGAAGGAACGGGCTTTGGATATGCGGGGTTTACTTGTGATTATGCTAATGACCATAAGGATAAAGGTAGCTATGTAATGGGAAGGGGTAGTTCAGGGGCTTCAATTACCGTAAACGACAATAACGACACAACAGGGGGAATATTTGCTGCAATTCAGGCAACAGGAAGTTTTACGCTTGTTACACTTGCCTCTGCAACCGAAATGATTAAAATGGACATGGCAGGCGGAACAGGGGCAGGGGTTTGGACAATCGGGAATACGGCAGGAGCAAATATTCAAGTAGATGACACTACCGATATAACAACCATTTCGGGAGCGGGAATAAAAACAAGTATAGGAGCAATGGCGGCAACTGGAACTTGGAGGCTTGGTGACATTAGACTTGGCGCGGTTGTATTAGACGCTACACAGTACATTGAAGCAGAAGTTGGCGGAGTTGTTTACAAACTTTGTATTTCACAATAAAAACAATTTAAAAACAAAATATATGAACAGATACTATTATTATCAGGACTCTATGGCAGGGTTCGACTATTATGCTCTTGTAAGAGATTCAGGAGAAACAAACATCATCGGGTATAACTACGGGGTAGGAACAGAATACAGGGTTGATACTTCAAAGTCTGAAGCATACCTTGTAAGTAACAATTGGACAGATGTAACCAACACTATGCCGCAGATTAATTATGATACTGTCTTAGCGGATTTTATCAATATTGTTTCTCACGCGGTATCGTAAAAAAATAAAGGGGGCTAATATCCCCCCGGACGGTAGCACCCCTTCTCTGAAACAATTATATCGAAGCAAAGATAATAAAAAAAACTATGATACAAATTGAAAATAAAATAACGACCATTAAAAGAACACCTGAATCAGAAGATTTTTTAACATTAGGGGATTTAATGACTATTGCCTGTGAATCACATTCAAATCCTGTTCCTCTTGGAGAACAAAGAATCAGGTTTAAAATTATTGATGCCTGTGAAGCGGGAAACGGAACTATTGAAATTGATGAAAAGTGGTGTGAAGTTTTACAGAAGTGTCTTGAAGGAATTGCTACAAGCATGGATAGAACTGTTGCGGGACTTGGCGAACAAATTGAACAATCAAATCAAAAATAATATGAAACTCAAACTCACTCCTTTTACAGCCTTTGCAGGTTATCTTTTACTTGTTGCAATTATAATTCTTGCTTTTGCTTTTTCGGCAAACTCCCAAACTTTGCAAGATACTGTTTGGTTCAGACCTCACTACGGCAATGGCGCACCTCTCGGAAAGCCGAATGATAAGACGTATAAAAATACTTATGTTGATACCGTATCGGGACAAGGTTATGTTTGGGATGGTAAATTAAAGGTTTGGAATGTTGCGAAAATAAGTACAGGGATGCGTGGCGAAACAGGCGCAGCAGGAATTGACGGTACAGATGGAACAGACGGAATAAACGGACAGGCAGCAGTTGTTAATGTCGGAACAACCACAACACTACCAGCAGGGAGTAACGCAACGGTAACAAATTCGGGAAGTTCGAGTAATGCGATTTTAAACTTTGGGATTCCGAGAGGTGCTGATGGAAGCGGAGGCGGAGGCACAACAAGAGGTTTTTTATTTCCTGCACCATGTAACTGTCAGACAGGGGCAGATGATGTAACGCTTCAAAATGCCTTTTTAAATGCCGGAGGTAACACTATCGTACTTTCGGGTACATATTACATCACTAAAGGATTAAAGCGCAACAGGCTTACTAATACGTTTATTCAGGGGAACGGAGCAACTATAATCACTTTAAACAATAATGCCTTTTCGGTTATTGGGGCGGATCAAGCTCCCGATGAAAATACCGCAGTACAAATGCAGAATTATTCATTAGAAATAACAAACCTGAATATCACTTGTCAATCAAATCAAATAGGGGTTGAACCCGAACCATCATCAAATAATTATTTTAGAAAAGTAATTGTCGGGGGTGGTCAGTTAGGCTTTAAACTTGAATTTAATTTAAAGGCTTATCTGCATGGATGCCTTGTTGTCGGAGCGCAAAATGGTTATTGGGCAGGTTGGGGAGGTTTCCCGACTGCGGATATTAACAACTCACAATCTAACGTAGTTGAATTTGTGCAATGCCATACACATACTGTTTCAAATTACGGATTTGATATTTCGCACTCCTATCATATTGTTCTTGACAACTGTATAAGCGAAGGAAACGGAACTATTAAACGGGCGGTAAATGTAGAGGTCGCAAACTCCACAACTACAAAAGATTTTGAAATAAGAAGCGCTTATCATTTTGAGCAAGTGGGCGGAGCGACTGATGCAATAGTTTATCTGAATTTAGGAAATAACTGTACGGCTGAAATTACCAATGTAATGCCTCATTATTCGGGATTAGTTGTTTGGGCTAAGTCATTCGGAACAGGGCTTGTAATTGTAAACCGTTGCGGATATGCAGTAGGCAAAAACGGCAAAATGTTTAAGTCCGAAAATGTAACATGGAGCTTTAATTATAATTCTATAATCTATCCTTATGCTTATAATGTTTGGGATGGAACAGCACCAACATTCTGCCAAAATACTAAACAGGTCGGAACAAAATCAGTAACTTTAAATATTAACGGAACAAATCAGACAGTAAATAATTTTCCTGTATATATCCAAACTGGCGAAGGTTGCGGGACAAATGCTTTCTCATTTGGCGGAGAAATACCAAGATGAAAATTACCATCATCCCAAATAAAAAGAAAGTTTACATTCGGGGAGATTTAAAAGATCAAACCGCAGAACAAATTATTGAAAAGGTTTTTGAAGAAGTTGCAGATTATATAATTGAAGTAGAACCAATAACCTATTCCTATCCTGTAACTAAAAACAACGTAACAACAACTATGGGGCAGGCGGAAGGATAAAATAACAACAAGTTCAGCTTAAATTACTAACCCCCAAGGCTGTAATTTAAAATCTGAACAAATGGCACAAAAATATAATGAACCAAACGGGGAACAACCCGAAACATTTAACAAATTAGGAACAGTAAAAGAAAAATGGATATTCTTCGGACTTGGGTATCTTTGCGGTATCGTAGCGGGGATTATTATGATTTATTTAACATATAAAACGTAAAATGTCGCTTATGCCGGAAAACATATTTAAGTCATGGGTAATAAAAATACTTGCAGCCTTTTCAGGGCTTACCATAACTCTGATCGGATGGTTTCTAATCAGAATGATTAGCGTGTACGACCAAAGCGTACAGAATCAGGATATACTTAAACAGAGTGTTAATGATCTTAAACAAACCGCAATAGGGATAAGTTGGAGGATTGGCGTGCTTTCAAATACTGTTAATTATAATGCAAAGATGGAGGAGGAGCATTATAAAGAAGTTCAGAAACTACAAAAGAAAATTTATAATCAATAGCGATTATTCCGCAGGAAGTTTGCGGGGCTTAAAAAGAAAATGTTTTAGCCACCTCTTTTTCTTCATCAGTTAGCGGTGTGGTTTGTTCACACTCCATAATAACCCCTTTTAATAATTGCGCCCTGATTGGAGAACCAATGGCATTAGCAATCATAACAATCTGATTTGCATGAACAGGGCAATAGTTTAAAATCTTGCCTCCCCACGGCAAAGATATTTTTGCAAGTTCAGTACATTTTTCTTTTGTTTCCATACCTTTACTATTTTACTTGTTGAGTTCTTTGATTTTCTTTTTCAGGATTTTGTTTTCAGCTTCTAACTTATCTATTTTTCTGTAAGCTCTGCTGATTTCATTAAGCATTTTGGTTATTTCTTTTTGCTCGCTTTGTGACTTCATAACTATTTTATTTAATTGTTGGTTTGTTTGAATTTTAATTTATATTTGTAAAACTTAAAAAATTAACACTATGGATTTATCATTATTTTTTATCAGTTGGGCGGCTTCGGTGTCGCTTGTTGTAATCATCACAGGCTACATTAACACTAAATTACTCGCAACTTCCACAACAACCGTTCATCGGATTGTAAGTTGGGTTGTTGCTCTTGCTGTTGCATTTTTTGGCGGTTGGAAGGATTTAGGAATGTTTGCCGAATTAAATACTTTATGGACGGCTATTTATGGAATCGGTCTTGGGCTTGTTTCAAATGGTATTTTTACTATTGAAGCTGTTCAGGCGTTTTTGCTGTTGATCGGAGCCAGGAAGAAATAATTTATTAAAATATTCTTTTCGGTAATTTCATTTTGCAATATTAATACTTTTTTGTTAATGTTGTTAATTTGTTTATAACTTTTTGTTATAGATTCAATTTTTTGTTGTATGTTTGCGCCATGATTGAATTTAAAATTGAAAAGGGAATTAAACATTCTCCTCCTAAAACATGCAAAAAATATCCGTTTGAAGAAATGGAGATTGGCGATTCGTTTATTATTAACAAAGAATATTCGAGAGAGAATATGGCATTAGCCGGTAACGCTGCGCGGTCCTGGAATAAGAAAAGCGAAAAGAATTATGTCTTCTCTACCCGCAAAACAAAGAATAATCAAATTAGAATCTGGAGGATTAAATAATTTTCAACAGGAAAAGAACTAACTATAACGAAATGAAAGGCGAAGAATTATTATCAGACCATATCTTAGAAGAAGCTACAATATCATGTGACAAATGCGGATTTGAAAGCAAGTTAGATGCTTATAAGCCAGAGAAACAATTTTATGCTTTAGGATGGAGAGTAAAAAAAGGTAGATGCTTGTGTCCTGCATGTTTAAATACAAAATAAAATAATAATATGCGAATCTTCGTTCTCAACTCCCCCAACAATAACGGGATGCTCAAAACCCCGGCCAACGTATTAAACAGCCCCGCTATTTACGGAGTATCGTTTGACTTAAAGTTAGAACAGTTTATGATGGGCGGTTCAGCTTTCGGTGGGGTGATTGTAGATTTAAAGAAGGAGATTAAAAGAGTAGCGACTTATGGAAAGAAAGTTTCTATTTCTGTAATGTGCGGAGATTTTGCCTCTAATATTCCTGATGTCGAATATGTTTATTTAACCGAAGCGCATCACGAAGGCACACAAGACGGAGAGCCACATGGAATTTCTGTTCCTGTTCCGTATGATTCTAATTATTTATCCTATCTATCACGTTTCATCGAATGGCTTGCCGGAGAATTAAAGTCCGATCCGAAAGTTTACGATACGATTGATTCGATAAAGATTACTGGCAATAATCAGAAAACGCCCGAAATGAGAATGCCAAATCAGGATATGGTTGGCGGGGACGCGTACTATAATGCTGCGGTGAAGTGGAAGGAAAAGGAATACACTTCCGAACACGTTATAACTTGCTCAATGCAAATTCAGCAATTTTGGAAATCTGCATTTCCAGACAAAACTCTAATACTCCCTATTATTTCAGGACTTGCCGGATTCCCCTGCATTAACGCAAACGGTGAAATCTGCAAACCAAATCAACGTCCTGATTTAACCCGCCAGATAGTTACAGAGATCGCGCAGCCTGACGGAGTGACCTGCGGATGGTGCTATATGAACCCGACAAGCAAAGCCCCGTTATACATCAGCGCAAAGCCATGTTATTATCAAACTCAGAATATTTCACCTCCTTACGCTGACTGGATTCACGACACATTATTAAACGCACAATTGCAGAATTGCAAAATCTTTGAAATGCAGTACGCGATTTTTAAAAAATATCCTATATGATTGTAGAAATAAACGGAGTTAAATATGTTCAAAAGGAAGAAATAAAAAGTACTTCTTCCCGCAGAAACTTATCTCCCGAATTATTTGGCATGATGATGATAGGGCAATTAATGGGTGGTGGATATGGTTATGAGCAGAAAAGAGAGCCTGAACGCCCCCAAGTAAATATAATTGAAGAATACAAATTGATTCAGCAAAAGAAAAGCGGCTTATCAAAATCACAACGTGATTGGGTATGCCGACAATTTCACTATAACTTTACTAAAGTTGAAGAACATAACCCCTAAAAACATCCTAAAATAAAACCATGAACAAATTAGAAGAAAAGATTTATTTGGCAATTTTAAACCCTGTGGTTAGTAAAGCCGCCATAGCGTCTGAATGTGAATCCCTCGCCAAAGAGTTTGCAAAAAACTTTGATGTGTGGAAGTTTAAAAATAATTGGTTTGCAGCTACTATTAAAGAAGGCGTAATGTATTATAATATGCGACCATTTAGTAATGATGAACTTACCTTCGACCAACTCCTCTCCCTCTACGAAGAACATTTAAAATCAAAACCATGACAGAAGCAGAAAAATTCTTAAAAGGAAAAACAGTAAAGGTTAGAGAGGTAAATTTGGCTGAGCCTCCAGGCGGAACATTTAAAGCCGTTCATGCAAGTGAAATGGCAGAACTCTTGGAAGAATACGCCAAACTCTACCACGAAACCCAGCTTAAAAAGGAAGGGGATGGAAAGAAAAAACCAAATAGCGGACTTGGTGGCGAATGGAATGAAGATGGAATATCAAGCCTGTTTCTAAATTTCTAACCCCCGAATCTAAACCAATAAATCTATGACAGAAAAATATTCATATCGAGAATTTAAAATTGTAATTGACAGCAATAATAAATGGGATTACAGGAAAGAAGAAATGGGAAAGGTTTATACATGGGAAGTTCAGCATACAGGTGGATGGAGATTGGAATATAGCTACGAGCCACATGAAGATATAAATAAATGTAAGAAAGCTGCTGAAAAATGTGTTGATAGGCTATACGGTGGATGGTAAATTACCCGCAACCGAAGAAGAATATTTACAATGGCACAATAACAAATGACTATGAGAGAAATAAAAATATACGATATGCTTGAAAAATGTAAACATTGCAATTATCTAAACGCAGATGCCGACACAGGGCTTTGTGTTGTTTGTGAAAAAACATGAGAGAAAAGATTTCTCTTACGCTGTTTATTATTAATTGAAACTGTTACCATAATAATACTCATACTCATACTCAAATAACCATCCTCAATCATTTAACAAATAACTGTCACGCCCGTACACTTATATAAAAAGCAGTTATGAACAGGAATAAAGCAATAGATAAAGCAATAAAATTAAAAGCACTTGCTGACAGGGGTATTGATGGCGAAAAGGTAAATGCAAAATCACAGCTTGAAAGGGTTATGCGTGAACACAAATTAACCGAAACAGATATTGATACCGAAACAGAAATACATGAAGTGGTAGATGGATGGAATGTACGAACCGATAAGAAAAAATTTGATGTAAACGAAATAGTTTTAGTTCATCAAAGAATAAATATGGTTGTAGTTGAAACGTATATTAGTTTAAGTGGATGGAGATATGTATTAAGGTTTATTAAAAAAGATGGCACGCCCGACAAAAGACAATCTGCATGTAACCTTACCGCAAAAGACATTCAAAAGTTTAATATAAAATCATTTAACAAATAAATAAAATGGAAAAGAAAAATCAAGCAGAACGACCAGCATTTCCTATTGTAAGTAATTGCGATATAATGGAAAGTTATCAGGGTTTAACCAAACGTGAATACTTTGCAGGGTTAGCAATGCAGGGGCTATTAGCAGCAGGCGGAGCAGATTTCAGAATTGACCACACAGATAGAGTTGCGGGGCTTTCGTGCGCCTATGCAGAGGCTTTATTAAAAGAATTAGAAAAATAACCCCTCATTGACGGATAATTAAAGAGAAAGAAAATGATAAAAGCAAATGAATTAAGAATCGGGAATTTAGTTTTATATGGAACAGATTTCTGTGAAATAAAAACCATTGGAAATTATCAGGCACAAATATCAATTCCTGATGCAATGCCAACAGAAAGGGATTTTGAAGATTTAGAACCTATTCCTTTAACCGAAGAAATAATTTCTAAAACACATTTTCATCGTGAAACTCTAAATGATAATGTAAAAACGGAAATGAGAAAAAACGAACAAGGAAATTGGTTTGCTATTATTCATTTATCAACCTCAACTCATTTATATATTCGGCACACAGGACAAATTGATGTAGGGGGAATTACCCACTTATCTCATATTAAATATTTACACCAACTTCAAAATTTATTTTTTTCTCTAATAGAAAAAGAACTACAATTAACCCATGCCAACAATCAAAGATAAAATAGAGGCGGTGTTGAATAGTAATCCCGAAAGCGGGGAAACTCATCCGGTATTCTTAGGAACTTTCGACTACAAAGATTTGGTTCAGTCCGATCAGGATATGCTTTTAACCTGGAATGACAATGGCGGAGAACTCACCAAAACAATCAAGGGAATTAAGTTTAAATTAAATGTGCTTTTCTGATAAAGTTTAATTTTTTGGGAGCCGGTGTAATATCCGGCTTTTTTGTTTGAAAATATGTTATTTGATAATCAAATAGTTACACAAATTCTGTAATTTATTTTACTTTTAACAACTTTTGTATCATTTATTGTACTAATATTGCACCATAAAAGAAACAGCAAAATGAAAAACAACTTAAAATCAGGAATGAGAATGTACAGCAATGACCTTGATTGCATTCATGTTTTAATTACAGTTACAGAAAAAAGAGTAAGCTATACACCGGAGATACCAAATAGCGGATTGGTTTCAAACAAAAACAGGATAAGGGTTTTTACAACCTCTTTAAGAAAAGCCTCTGAATGGGTTAATTCCGGTTCATGGACAATACAAAATTAAATTATAAATAAAAATGAAACTCACAAAAAAACAAATTTTATTTCTTGCTGCTGAATGGAATAAAGACATTCGCACTATTCAAAGATGGGCTAAACATAACAATCCTATGCTTTCACATCCGCAATCAATCAAAGTAATTGAATCGGCTAAAGAACTAAAATCAGCATGAGCCATCACACCTTCTACGACACCGACAGAAACAACAACCCCCGCGAGTTAGTTGTTCACTTTATAATCGAACCCGAAACATCAGGCGATTCAATAACTCCTTCAACCGATGCAATGGTTTCAATCTTGCAAGTAGATTTAATCTACAAAGGCATGAGGCGCAAAGCGATTGACCGTTACATTTCATCTGATGAAATCTCAAAAGCGGAAAATGAAATTTTGGAATTAGAAACTAATTAAACCATGCGACCACAAAACATTTCTGTACTCTATAAAGGTAAAACCACCGAATGGTTAATTGATAAATTAGGCGAAGAAACCGGTGCTGTACTTTCACTTATTGATGATATTGAAATTTACAGGGAATCAAATTTTTCGCACAAGAACGGAACTCGTCTGGAATCATTAAAGAAAAAACTGTTAATTAAAAATCAAACGTGCAAGCAAATTGACTTCATGATCGCGTTTAAGATTCAGCAGAAATGGCAAGACACTACTCCATTAAAAGAGCCGGATTTGCAATGAATGTAATCTGCTCACTTCTCGGACATAGTTTTTACAGAACTCTTGAATGGCGGGAAGATCGGGTTTACAGAATTAAACTATGTCGCAGGTGCAAGAAAAAAATAATCTCTAAAATAAAAAACCAATGAAAAACCAGGAGCGAATTGAAAAACAAAAACAGCAACGGATTGCAGTAATATTGATAACAATAATTGCAATCGGTTTATTTCTATCATTCTTTCAAAACTAAAAGCCATGACATTTGAAACCGAATACCAACTGCAAGAATTTAGAGAAGTAGAGAAAGATTACTTCGATGAAAACGGAGAATATTATTCCGGCTTAATGGGGAGTAATCCTAAATGGATGGCAGAGCAAATGCTGAAACTGATTAACCAGATGGAAGCTGAAATAAAAATGCTGAAATCTAAAACAAATTAAAAGCTATGAAAAAACTATTCAACTTCTTCAAAAAAATCTTCATTTCAAATCCTAATAAATGGATGGTTGAAATGCGGGATAAATCAAACCTGAACAAAATTAAATCCATGCAAATGGGTGAGCAAGGACAGCAACAAATTAAAAACTATTTAAAATAAAAAACCAATGGAAACAAAAAATATCACAATCAAAAAAGTTATTAAAAGTGTTGAGGAAATTGATATTAACATACAATTACCTTGCTACACAAAAAAAGGTACAGATAGTTTTTTCGCTGTCTATTCTGAAAAAAGAGCGATTAAAGTTTACATCGCTAATGATGCGGCTGTAATGTCTGATTTTAATTTTATGTCGCAAATTGAAGAGGCAATAGAATATCCGCCTTGCACCGAGCAAGAGTTTAACGAAGCCTTTACACAGGCTCTGGAGTTCCTTTCAAAGAATGTAAATCTATTGGTTAGTGTAAGTGGATTGCCGGAGCCAGATGAAAAATTATATCCTGATGCAGTATTACTTTACTCTGAAAACAATTAATCTAAAAATAACATGGAAACAGCAATCACTATCAAAACATTTGAACCGATTAGGGACAGGTTTGTAAAATTAACCAACGAAGATACTTTTAATAAAGAAGCATCATTCGCTTTACAGCACCTTGCAAACAATAAGTATTTAGCGGAGTTGGATAAAAATTCCATCATTCAGGCGGTTTTAAATGTAAGTCAAACAGGGCTTTCTTTAAACCCTATTTTAAAACTCGCTTACCTGATACCGAGAAAAGGTAAATGTTGTTTAGATGTAAGTTATATGGGACTTGTAAAACTTCTTACCGACACCGGATCAATCAAATCAGTTTACGCTCACCCTGTTTACGAAGGCGATGAATTTGAAGTTATTTTAGGAACTTCAACAGAAATCATCCATAAGCCAAAATTCAATACAAAGACATTACAGAAGGTTTACGCGGTTTCGGTACTTCATGACGGTTCAAAGCAGATCGAAGTAATGACAGCCTCCGAAATCAACGAGATAAGGGATAAATCAGAATCTTACATGGCTTATGTGGCAAAAAAGATTAAATCCTGCATTTGGGTTGATAATTATTCGGAGATGGCACGTAAAACGGTTATTAAAAGAATCGCTAAATACCTGCCTAAAACTGATCGCATGGAGCAATTCGCGCAAGCGGTTCATATTGATAACCAGGATTACATTATTTCAAACGAACATGCGAACTATCTTGAATCACTTACTGAAACTTCGGTTTATGATCCCGAAACGCAGGAAATGTTAATAAGTAAACTTCATTCCGGCATCACTACCGAAGAAGCTGAAACTATCAAAAAGGATTTAATGTTGAATCAGCGCAACCCGATTACATCAGGAACAAATTACACCCAAACCGATATTAAAAATCACTTAAAAGAACTTTCTAAAAATGTTTAAAAATTAAAATTATGGCTGAAAACATATATGATATTAACAAGTCATTACATGAAAATTATAAAATCCTGTATAATGATTTAACAAAAAATTCGGACATAACCATTAAAGGAGATGGAAAAATAATTTTTTGGATTCTTGAAAATGGGCATATTGATTTTTGGTATGATGATTTAATAGAGCTTATTTTGAATAAGGTTGCAATTATGGATGAGGAGATTATTGAAATCGCAAGGAGCAAGGGAATACAGATTTATGACAATATTGCAATTAAAAAGAAATCTGTTTAATGATTCACGAATTTTTCACCTCTGTCAAAAACGGTTTGCTTCAAAAAGGAGTTTCAAAAGAAATTACTGAACTGATAAAATCGTTTGAAGGAAAACGTATCGGAATTAAGATTTACAAGCTCGCAGGCACACGATCAGTAAGACAAAACAACTATCTTCATTTACTTTTTGATATTGCCTCAAAAGCCCTTATTGATTATACAGGCGATGAAATTTACACACCTGCAAAGGTTAAAAACATGATGAAAACAAAATTCCTTTTACGCGATGTTGTGTCTGAAAAAACAGGCTTACTCACAGGTCAGGAAATTTTACGAACACGCGATTTAAACAAAGAAGATTTTTCTATGTTTACAGAACAGGTTTTACGGCATTTTGCAATGGAATTTAATATAGTTTTACCTGTACCGAATGAACAATTTGAAATAGATTTATGAAAAAAGTAGAACAGAAAATTTATAAAGCCGTTGATCTATACGATTCTGATGATATAGTAAGGGCGTGTACGGAAGCAACAAAAGAGGAGATGAAATCCTTTGCCGAATTTATGGCAACTTTTTCAGGATGGACTTATTTTAAAGATGATGGTTTATGGTGGAACGGAAATAAATTAGAGTATAAAACAACTGAACAATTTATCGAACTTTATGAACAAACAAATTGAATTATTTGGAGAAACTGTGTTAGGAACAGAAAGATGTTGGTTTAATACAATTTCAGCACCTAAGCCCGAACTAAAACAATTCACCAAAGACGCAAAAGGTCAGGAGGCGGTAGTTTTAAAAGTGTTTGAATCGGGGGAGAAGCTGACAGCTTTAGAAGTTAAAAGGCGCACCGGATTAAACCAGGATTCCTGCAAACGTGCGATAACTGTTTTAAAAAATAAAGGTAAACTTTTAAAACTCGGAAAAGATGAAATGGTTTTGGAGGAATATGGGAAAATGAATCATAGGTACCAGATAAAATGAAAATACTAAATCTTTATGCCGGTATTGGCGGCAACCGTAAACTTTGGGAAGATTGCGAGGTAACGGCAGTTGAATATGATGCTAAAATCGCTAAGGTTTATCAGCAAAACTTTCCAGGCGATAATGTAGTTGTCGGGGATGCTCACGAATATTTGATTAATCACATTGATAATTTTGATTTTATTTGGGCAAGCCCCCCCTGCCCCTCACATTCAAAACTTCAAACAATGATTGTAAGTAATACTCATAAAATTACTTATCCTGACATGAAACTTTACCAGGAGATTATTGTTTTACAGAATTGGCATAAAGGAAAATTTTGTGTTGAAAATGTTATCCCGTATTATGAGCCGTTAATCAGACCAACCGCAAAACTTCACAGGCATATTTACTGGACAAATTTCAGAATAGGAAATTTTGAGGTTACAGATGAGCGCAAACACACAGAAATAAAAGACAGTTCTACTGTTTACGGGTTTAATTTATCTGACCAGGATATTGATGATAAGGGTAAAACACTGCGAAATATGGTTGATCCTGAATTGGGTTTATATATTTTCGATTGTGCAAGAGAAATAATAAGAAAGAACAATACAACTCAATCAACATTGTTTTAAAAACTGTTCAAAACTTCCCTAAAATATTTATTAACAATTTAAAATAGGTTGAATATTTATATTACACTTGCAAACTGAATCATTAATTAAATGCGAAACCAAATTAAAATTCTTATTTAAAAATATCCCGCAAGACGGAGCGGTTTTGCATCAGGTGTTCGCATACCTTTTAATGATTCCGCTCATCTTGTCGGGTGCTTTATGATGAATAAATCTATAATTAATTTTACTCGATCTAAAGACGAAAATATTATTGATATTAATAATCAGATTAACGATTTAAAAGAAAAGCTTTGTCTTGTAAATAATGACTTCCAGAAAGCTATTCCGATTGTAAAAGAAATTGATTTGCTTGTTAAAAAAAGACAGGATTATTACAATACGGTTTATGGCGGAAAATAAAAAATCATTCATTCTGTATTGCGATTTAATACACATGATAGAAAAATTAACAGATATAGAAGCCGGACAATTACTAAAACATCTTTTTAGATATGTTAATGATCAGAATCCTGTACCTGAAAACAGAATTATAGAGTTATCATTTGAATCAATTAAGCACCAACTTAAAAGGGATTTAAAAGAATGGGAAAGCACAAAACAGATATTATCCGCAGCCGGCAGGGAGGGGGGGTTAAAAAGTGCAGCTATGAGAAGGCTTAAAAAATCCAAGCCACCTCAAGCCACCCTTGAAACCGTTGAGCCACCTCAAGCCTTTCAACCTGTTAATGTAACTGTTAATGTTAATGATACTGTTAATGTAATAAAAGAACATACGTATATTGAAAAAATTAAAAGTGAATTTCCGAAACTGTTAAAAATGAAAGAACCCCTGACATCAATTCAGGCGGAAAGACTTGAAAAAGAATACGGAAATGAATTAGTTTTTAAAACAATGGAAGGAATGCAGAATAAACCAAACCTGCATAAAGACTATGAATCTGCAAACCTTACTATCCGTTCATGGATTAGGCTTAAATTAGAAAGAAATGGTCAGGTAAAAACCCTTAATACACCACATGAACCATCCGCAAAACGAACCAAGATTTAACGGAAATATTCCTCCGCAGGCACCCGAATTAGAGGTTGCTGTACTCGGTTTCTTTATTTCGCAAAAAGAAATACTGGCTGAAAATATCGGGTTTATGAAACCGGAATTTTTTTACAAAGAATCACACAGTAATATTTTTATCGCTATGCAGAACCTTTACAACCGGAATGATTCAGTTGATTTAAAAACAGTCATGCAGGAATTATTGTCAATGGGTAAGTATGATGAAATCGGGGGATATGAAAAATTAATGTCATTAACAGCCGGTTTAGGTTACGCTCCGAACATTGAAACCCATGTCAGGATTATTACTGAAAAGTTTATTAAAAGGGAAATTATTAAAAACTGTTCGGAAATTATTAAAAAATCCTATGATGAAACCGTAGATTTATTTGATACTATTCACCAATTCGATAATTTTAATTCCCGAATAAACGAGTACCTGATTCATAAAGATTACGAACTTGATTATTATAAATTTGTTGATACCGCAGTAAATGAAATCATTAACCAGGCGCAATCGGGATTCACCGGTATTGATACCGGAGTAAGCAAGCTGAACGCAATCACAGGCGGATGGGCGGCAACTGATTTTATAATTCTTTGCGCCAGACCTTCAATGGGTAAATCTACCCGAATGATAAACTTTGTTAAAAAAGCCTGCGAGCATGGCAAAAAAGTAGCTATATTTTCACTCGAAATGTCAGCAACCCAATTAATTAAAAAACAGATTATCGAACAATCAAATGTCTATGCGAATAAAATCATGGAATCGCATATTGAGGGCTATGATTTACAGAAGATAAAAGAAGCTCACCAGGTTATAAGGAGCATGCAAATTTACCTGAACGAAAAAACATCCATCACCCCAAACTACATCCGCCAGGTTTGTAATGAGCGCAAAAAGAAATACGGATTAGATATGATTTTTATTGATTATTTACAGTTGATGTCCCCTAACGATAAACAGAAATTTCAATCCGAAGAACTAAAGATTGCTTCGATTTCAACAGCATTAAAAAACCTTGCAAAAGAATTAAAAATACCGATCATGGCTTTGTGTCAGTTAAGCAGGGAAGTTGAAAGGCGACAGGACAAACGCCCGATCAAATCAGATTTACGATATTCAGGACAGCTTGAACAGGATGCAGATTTAATACTTTCGCTTTACCGCCCTTCGGTATATTATAAATTCAACGAAGATCCCGACTACAAAGATCAGCAAGAGGAAACCCACAACCGGATTTCTGAACTCGGAGTAATTAAAAACCGGCATGGCAAAAGCGAAGTTTACTTTGAAGAAATATTTTACGGAGAACTCTCGCGATTTGAAACGATAAATTAAAAACTATGGAATATACAGCATTTTTAGAAAGCAAAAGACACTCAACAGAGAATTACGGAATCGAGCCAAATTTTATTCCTGATGCCATGTTTGATTTTCAAAAGCACGTAACCAACTACGCAATCAAAAAAGGTCGTTGCGCCGTGTTTCTTGACACCGGTTTAGGTAAAACAATTATTGAACTTGCGATTGCTAAAAATTATATTCAGCAGACTAATAAACCCGTATTAATTATTTGCCCTTTGGCGGTTGCGTTTCAGTTTATAAAAGAAGCTGAAAAATTTGGCATTGACGATATTTCATACTCAAAAAATGGCGGCTATAAAACAAAAATTGTAGTTTGTAATTACGAAAGATTAGAACATTTTAATTCTCACGATTTCGATTGTGTTATTCTTGACGAAAGCAGTATTTTAAAAAACTTTGAAGGCGCGACAAAGCAAGCAATTACTAACTTTGTTCGTAAAACCAAATACCGGTATTTATTCACAGCAACACCAAGCCCGAATGATTATATTGAACTCGGTACAAGCTCAGAGGCTTTGGGGTATTTGGGATATACTGATATGCTTACAAAATTTTTTAAGAACAACAATAACACAATCAAAGCAAGCGGTCAGCATCGGGCGGGTGAAGAATGGTATTTAAAATCACACGCTGAAAAGTCATTCTGGCAATGGATATCATCATGGGCTATCTCAATGCGAAAGCCAAGTGATTTAGGTTTTGATGATTCAAGATTTATCTTGCCGGAGTTACAAGAATTTGAAACGATTGTAGCAAATAAAAATCCTTTAACAATAAACGGGCAAAGCCAAATGTTTAATTTTCCCGCACAAAACTTTTTTGAAATCAAAGCCGAAGTTCGCGCAACAATTCATGAGCGTTGCGAAATGGCAGTAAGCAAAGCTAACGAACACGATATTTCTGTTTATTGGGTAAACTTAAATGATGAAGCGGACCTGATTTCTAAACTTGACAAATCAACAGTTGAGGTAAAAGGCAAAATGAATATTGATGAAAAAGAGGAAGTTTTACTTTCATTTTCAAAAGGCGAAATAAAAAAACTAATTACTAAAACATCAATAACAGCTTTCGGTTTAAATTGGCAACATTGCAATCATACAACATACTTCCCAACCTACTCTTACGAACAATATTACCAAGCCATAAGGCGGTTCTGGAGGTTCGGGCAGAAAAGAGAAGTGATTGTTGATTTAATTTTATCAGATGGGCAAACCCGAATAATGGAAAGCCTGATGATAAAAAAAGATAAAGCGATTCAGATGTTTGAAAATTTAACAACACAAGTAAATTCAGATTTCAGAATAGATAAAAAAGAGTTTAATAAAAAAATCAAATTACCTAAATTTTTAAACTAAAACAGCTATGATAAAAGAGCAATTAATTACAGAAAATTATGCACTATACAATTCAGATTGTATGTACGTGCTGCCGACCTTGCCGGATGCAAGTGTGGATTTATCTATTTACTCCCCTCCATTTGCGGGGCTGTACAATTATTCGAGTTCTGAAAATGATTTTTCAAACTGCGAAAGCAAAGAACAATTTTTACAGCAATACGATTTCCTGATTGCTGAAATGTCGCGCGTAACAAAACCAGGAAGGATAAACGCGGTTCATTGTACCGATATTCACGACAACAAAAGTTACCTTTGGGATTTTCCACACGAAATAATTAAACTGCACGAAAAACATGGTTTTCATTATCGCAACCGTATAACCATTTGGAAAGAACCTTTGAAAGTTCGGATGCGTACAATGGTACAATCATTAATGCACAAATTTATAGTTGAGGACACAACAAGATGTTTTACAGCAATGCCGGACTATGTTTTAATATTCACCAAGAACGGAGAAAATACCGTTCCTGTAACACACCTATTCGGGTTAAATGATTATTTTGGCGAAACTCCATTTTTGCCTGCGCATATTGAAACCTACGGTAACTATTCAGACTTTAAAAAGAAATGGCAAAATTTTGATGGAGATCCCAAAGAAAATAAAATGTCACACCTGATCTGGCAGAGATACGCCTCAAGCGTTTGGGATGATGTCCGAATTGATAATGTTTTACCGTTCAAAGAAAGCCGCGAAGAGGATGACGAAAAGCACGTACACCCATTGCAGTTAGATGTTATTGATCGCTTAGTAGAACTTTACAGCAATCCGAATGAACTCGTTTTTACCCCATTTATGGGAGTTGGTTCGGAAGTTTTTAGTCCGGTCTCAATGGGTAGAAAAGCAATCGGGATAGAATTAAAAGATTCTTATTACAAACAAGCTATTATGAATATGGGCGAAGCGAAAGCAAGGTTCAAAAAAGCAACACAGGAAGAATTAACATTTGAACAATGAACCATCCGGAATCAATCCTTCAAATTTCCTGTGTCCGATGGTTTCGTTATCAGCATCCCGAAAAGATATTGTTTTCAATCCCAAATGGCGGAAAACGCAATGCACGCGAAGCCGCCCGATTAAAAATCGAAGGAGTTTTAGCCGGAGTATGGGATTTACTTTTGATGGAACCAAATAAAGAGTTTTCGGGCTTATGGTTAGAATGTAAATCAGGCAAAAACGGATTAACCGAAAACCAAATAACCTTCCGCTTAAAAGCAATCTCACGCGGATATGATTGCAAAATATTCAGGAGCTTCGATGAGTTTGAAAAAATTGTAACAGATTATTTAAAATGACTACCAGAGAAATAGAAAATAAAGCCGAACAGTTTTTTGCTAAAAATTATCCGTTAATTCAATTTCCGGTAGATTGTGATGAAATTGATTATTTCCAAATGATTGAATTTATTGAGTGGCTTGTTAAAAAAAGGTATTTGCCATGTAAACATAAATGGGTGCGCACTACTCGAAATTACAAGCATGTTCATAAATGTTATTTATGTGGGGAATTTAAAGATTCAAATTAATTTATACATTTGTAAATCTAAACACATGAAAAAGTTAATTTATTTATTCGCGATTGTGTTATTTGTTTCATGCTCAAAGGATGAACAACCTGTTATTGCTTCAAAAATACCAAGTACAATTTATGGAACGTACGCAGTTGATAAAAGCATGATTGGATTAAATCATCATTCCGATCCTGATTGGGAGATTATTCATTACACCAATACCGAAGTGAAGATTATTGAAAAAACACTTAATTTTGATACGCTTGTTATGAAAGTGAACGGTTCAAAACTGTCTTTTGAAAAACAAACATTCCATCATGGTAAATCCTGGACAGTAACAGGAAATGGAACCTATACAGAGCCGATAATGAATCTTGTGATGTCTTATGACTACGGTTCTGATGTTTATAATTATACGGTGGTGGCTACAAAAAAGTAAAAGTATGATTATTCCTGATTATATTATTCAAGAAACCGCGATTAAATTAGATGTCAATAGGTTGGATATTGAAATTGAGCGCAGTTTAAATGATGGGCAACAATACCAATTCAAATTAAGTTGCGGAAACGATGTCAATATTTACAAGAAGAAAGACGGGAAAATTATTTTTGTTATTACAGGAAATAATAATAGTAAAATAAAAAAACTTTTCTCTTAAACCATTGATTGTAAAATAGATTAGTTTAGAATGTCAAAACTCAAAGGCACTCCAAAAACAGGGGGAAGGCAAAAAGGTAGCGTAAACAAAGTTACCAAAGACATTAAAACCGCGTTTAAATCAATTATAGACGGCAATCTCGATAATGTTGATACTTGGTTACAAAGAACAGCTAAAACAAACCCTGCGCAAGCCGTAAGCCTCTTAATCCAATTATCTGAATACATATTACCCAAACTTGCACGAACCGAAGTAAAGCAAGAAGGGGACGCTAAAATGATAATAACGGTTGTACGTGAGTGAAACAATTAATGTTCAGGTCAAGCTGCGGAAACTTCACCCATCACAGGATGAAATCATTCACAACCGTAAAAGGTTCAATGTCATTAAGTGCGGAAGGCGGTTCGGTAAAACAGAATTAAGTCAGGAGTTAATAAGTGAAACAGTTTTGGCGGATGGGGTTGTAGGGGTTTTTACTCCGACTTACAAAGATTTATATGAGGTTTGGCAACATTGTAAGTTTATTTTCCATGATATTTTAGAAGCTAAAGACGAAGGGGTAAAACAAATGAGATTCGTAACCGGTGGCAAAGCAGATTTTTGGAGCATGGAAGATCCCGATTCAGGCAGGGGGCGAAAATACCATCGGGCAATCATTGACGAATGCGAAAAGGCGGGTAAGTTTCAACAGGCATGGGAACAAACCATCAGACCGACATTAACCGATTATAAAGGGGATGCGTATCTTTTCAGCACCCCAAAAATAGGGATAACTTACTTCAAAGAAATTGCTAAACATGAATTAACCCATCCTGATTGGAAAACATTCATCTACCCTACTCACGCAAACCCTTACATTGACAAATCTGAAATAGAAAGCGCAAGAATGCTACTGCCTGATGCGATATTCAGAAGCGAGTACCTGGCAGATGATGTTGATGTAGTTGCTGAAAATGCTTTCTGCCATTTGTACGATGCAAGTAAACACGAAAACGAAGGCGCAATATTTCATCCTCATAGACAGATAATTATCAGGGTTGATTTTAACCTTAATCCTTTTGCCGTAACTTTCGGGCATTACTGGCAGGATCAAACCGGATTCCATTGGTGGGTATTTGATGAAGCGGAAATAGATAACGGTTCAATTCCTATGATGGCAGATACGATTAAAGCAAAATACGGGCGATGGATTCATGCTGCGGTGCTTACAGGTGATGCAATGGGAAACAGGGGTGATATTAGTCAACGGGATAACGCAACGCTCTATAAACAGCTATTGAGGCTTTTGGGAATGACAGACACGCAGTTAAATGTCAGGTCAAACCCGACACATGAAAACTCGCGTGCAGATGTCAATTATGTTTTAGCAAACTTCCCTGATTACAGGATTAATCCAAAGACTTGCCCGATGTTATGCAGGGATATGAAGGCTGTTCAGTGTAATTCCTATGGGGAGATTATTAAACGCAACCGAAAGGATTTAAGCCAAAGAGCCGACTACCTCGATACAGAACGCTACGGAATCCACAATTATTTACGCCAATGGATTTCAAATCATCAGAACCAAAATATGTTTAAGAAATAAATACTACTTTTGAAAACTAAAATATGATAGACTTTACCTATAAGTTATTAGACCGCACACTTAATTTTATGACATGCCCTATAAAATTATTGTATTTAACAAACAATAAACTCATCAGATCAATTATTGTGCTTCCGATATTAGCATTAACATGCATAACTTTATTTATAGGGCTTCCGTTAATGATTGTACTTTTTTTCTTATCTGAAATTTATAATTTAATAATAGCATGAACTGCGCTTTTGAAAACTAAAAAATAAAATGATGTACCATCTATTTTGTATTGTATTTGTCCTATTTATTTATTTTTTTGTAAAATATCAAAAAGAAAAAAACATTAGTTCTTATCTGGTAGATCAGCTAAATAATAAAACCAGAAAGGTTTTAGAGTTGTACGATGAAATAGGCGAATTAATAAACAAAAAATCATGAACTGCGAAACGTGCCACCAAACAAAACCTATTCCATCATGTATTGATGAAATTGTAATAGGTTATATTACTTTGCTCAATTCGCCTATTATCATTAAACTTTTAAACGCTGCAACAGGGCGCAAAATCCTTTTATCCGAAACATCCGCAGCAGACGGATTAATTACCATTGATACTTCCGATTTAAACTTCATGGAAGGACATTATGTGATCCAGGTTGCATCCGAAAGCGATTACTCAAATGATTTACCGATAACCATTTCGGGGATAGTTGCACCTTGTATTGATTTGATTTTTGAAAACTGTAATGAAGTTATTAATAGCGCAATACTTGAATTGAAAGCATAAGGGGAATGGCTACTTTTGAATGTAATAAAATAAGGTTTCCAAACGATAATGCAGCTCATATACAAATTGATTTTTTAAATAGTCAAAAAATAAAAAATGGCAAACCAATTCAGGAATTATATACATATAAATGCCCTTGCGGTGCTTGGCACATAACGCAAAAAAAGAATAATAAAAACAAAAAAGAAGATAGAACAGAAGCGATCAAGATTCATTATGATCAACTTTTAAATAATAAAACTAAAGAAATAATTAAATTAAGAGAAGAAATAAAAAATTTAAAAGAAATGTTAAACTTAACGCATGCCTGAATTTTCCCTCATAGTTTTCCTGTTTTTATTTAACTCTCTTGAAATATTCGGTTTTCATTATGCCTGTAAGTTTGAACGTGATCCCAGAAATAAAGTATGGGAAGATTCAAAAGAGATTTTATGGTTCGTGAAATTTTATTCAGAAAAATGGTTAGGCGAAAAGTGGAGTAAGCCGGTTTGTAATTGTGTTATTTGCATGGCTTCATTACATTCGCTCATCATCTGGATTCCGATTTACATTTATTTACCGTTCAGCTTTATGTTAATTTATTCCCACATTATTTACGTAACAGCATTGGCGGGGTTTAACAGAATAATCGCAGGGTTAAAAGCATTGGAACTTTAATGGCAGTAAAAACCCTCACCGAAACTCTTCAATCCATCTGGCAGAAAAACCCTGATGAGTTTAAAAGATTCTTTGCATCCAAACAAAGCAATCCTGTTACTCACGCACATTTAGAGAAATGGTTTTTATCAGTTGAAGGAACGCAGTTTTATAAGTTCCCTAAGCATATGAGCTTACCTTTGCCACGTTTGGGGGTGCTGAAAGGTTTTTATACATGGCTATCAGCAGGCATCAGCAATATTGAGTTTGAAAAAGTTATTGATTCAATGGACAAGATTTTAAGCGAAGGGATAGGGCAACCAGGAACAGCAGCCAAACTCGGAGTATTAATTGAGCATCTCAAAGAACGCATGAAACTTGTTTTCCATTCCGAACTATTGATTAATATTGTAGCCGTTCAGGCAATACGCGAAGATGAAACACCGGAGCAATACAATAATCAAATCCATATTGAAAAGGTTAATCAAATGAAAGAGCTGATCGATAAAGAGGGCGCGTACTTTTTTTTTCATCAGACACAATTAACCAATCCGATAGATTTTACTCGGCTTACACAACCCGAATTAACAACATTGTGGCACGAATCACAAGCGATACAGGCAGCGTTGAACCCGATATTGGATTTGTTTCACCCCGAAAAGAAATCATCAAATGGAACAACGATTTCAGCAAACAGTTAATGTTATTAGCAGATGGTAACACAAATGAGTTTCAAACGCTTCAATTATCTTCATGTGAAACATATTTATTGAAACTCGAAAACCATATTGATAAAATTGAATCATTAAAAAAGCAAGTTGAAAACCTAAAGAAAGTAAAATGAAATTAGTTTTAACGTACGGGAACCTTCTTAATTATGACAGGCAAATACAAAACCAGATAAAAAATAATACGGTTTGCTCTTTTTTTAATAGGTCAAAGATTAAACAATTCTACGATGACTACGATCTTCGGATAGAAACCGCTAAAAGAGAAACATTGGAATGTAATTTAAAGTTCTTAGAGTTCGATGAAAATAAAAAGGTTATTACCGATAATGGCATCCCGAAAGTCAAAGAAGGTTTTACGCTTGAGCAATACAATGAAGAGTTGAATAAAATTTTATTAAGGGAAGTTTTAATGTAATTCTTTTTTTACTTTTACAAAATATTTGGTAGGCGGGAAGAGCCTTAGACAATCTCCCAAAGATTCTTTTAAAATGCTTTCCTACCAATGGCAGAAGTAACAATAATAACAAGGTATTTAGCTGATAAAACCGATTTACAGGCAAAGGTAGATCAGATAATAATTCAGCAGAAGAAACTTGCCGAAGGGCAGAAAGTAATTGCCACAGATCAGCAAAAGGCGAATGTCGCGTTAAAAGCATCCGCAGACGCACGTAAGAAACTTTTACAGGAAGAGATTGTAGTTTTAAAACAATTACAAGTTCAAAGTAAGTTAGCTTTTACCGTACCTGAAATAAAGGATTTCAATAATAAAATAGCTGAAAGCAAAAGAAACATTGCATTATTAAAAGGCGAAGTAGGTCAAACGGGCGGAATATTTGATAACCTTAAATCACAACTCGCTGGAGTAGGTACATCAATAATAGCGGCTTTTTCTATTGGTGCAATAGTAAACTTTGGCAAAGCCTCATTAGAGGCATTTTTTGAAGCTGAAAAATCCGCCAAACTTTTAGAAGTTGCTATTAAAAATGTAGGTGGCGGAGATGATTCAGCAGTTGGAAGATTTATTGACCAATCAAAAGAACTTCAAAAAGTCACTATCTTTTCAGATGAGCAAATACAAAACGCTCAAACATTAGCTTTTCAATTCGGGCTTACTCAAAAGCAGGTTGAGGACTTAATACCTGTTATTGCCGACTTCGCAAGCGCAACAGGGCAAGACTTACAAACCGCTTTAGAATCTGTTTTACGTGGTACAGAAGGGCAGGCAAGAGGATTAAAAGTTTATGGTATTGAAGTAAAAAACACCGGAGATCGCACAAAAGACTTAGCGCAAATAACTGATCAGCTTACTGCAAAGTTTCAGGGACAAGCCGAAGTAATTGGCAATACCGCAACCGGAGCGATTGCAAAATTCAATAATCAGTTAGATGATTTACAGGAAAAAATAGGTGCGGCTATTACCCGAAATTTATTAGCCCCGTTAGTAGATGGTTTATCAAGCCTTGTAAATACTTTCGATGAATTAAGTAACACCGATTTAGAGAATGTTACAAAACAACTTGACGAACAGGCGAAAGCAACGGCAAATCTTACCGAAAACATTTCTCCATTACTTGACCGTTATGATGAATTAAACTCCAAAACAACATTAAGCGCAGACGAGCAGAAAGAACTTGAACAGATAATTATTCAGGTGGGGGATGCGTTACCGGAAACAATAACCGGATTTGATCAGTATGGCAAAGCGTTAGACATTTCTTCCAAAGCTGCAAGGGATGCAATACAGGCGCAAAAAGATTTAACCGCTTCGCTTAATGAACAGAAAATACTTGAAACTCAAAAACAATTCGATCAATTAAGTTTAAGGCTAAAGTCTTTAGTTGCCGACTTAAACTCAGGAACAACATCCGTTCAGCAGTTAGGAACTTCATTGGCAAGCACAGGCGCAACATCGGTAAGAGTTAAGTTGTTGCCTGCTGATATAGCAGAGTTTAAAAAAGAAGCTGATTTACTTGCTGCCAAAGTAAGGGGATTAGAATTACAATTAAAATCTTTAAGGGGTGAACCATTAACCGTTACAACCGAAGCGAGAACAGCGCAGGATATTAACAACCTCGAAAAGTTAGAGCAAAAATTAGCGGCACTGCAACTTGAATTAAAACAACTTCCATTAACTGAATTTGGGGTCGCGATTGATCCGGCACAAAAGGATAAGATTTTAAAAGAGATTGCCGATACTCAAAAATTAATTGATGAAATTACAGGTAAAGCTCAGGAAGAGAGAAATAAAAAAGCGCAGGAGCAAGCGGATAAACTTTTAAAGATTGAGCAGGATAATTCAGAAAAACTTTTACAATTACGAATTAAATCCGCAGAAGATTTAGCAGCAATTCAGGCGGTTGATGATCCGATTGCGAAACTCGATGCTGAATTTGATAAACAGTTACAAAATGCAGTAAGGGTATTTAATCTTACAAGCAAATCTGTACAGGATCGGGCAAACCTTAAAGAAACACTTTCAAATATTGAAATAGGCTTTGAAAAGTTAATAAGCGATGCAACAATTAAGATTGCCGAAGATACTGCCAAGAAGTTAAAAGAAATTAATGAAACAAATGCCAAAGAGGACTTAGATAATACTCTTGCTTCGATTGATTTAGTTGCAGCACAGCAAAAATTAAGACTAACCGAAGCATTTAAACAAAGGGAAGATTTCAGCAAAGAGGCAGCCGCTAAACTTGCACAGGAAATCGCAGCCGTTGAAATTCAGGCGGAAATAGTTAAAAACCAGGAAATAATTAAATCGAATGCTACATCAGCAGCGCAAAAAATTCAGGCGCAGCAAAAGATTATTGATTTAATTATTAAGGGCGAAACGGAGCTTACGCAAGATACGCAAGAGCAAAACGAATTAAGAGTACAGAGCTATGTTACCGCCTTCAATCAAATTACCGATGTAATTACCGCAGCACTTTCATCATTCTCTACATTAACAAGGGCTAATACGGATCAGCAGATTGAACAACTGCAAGAAATTTCAAACGCTCAGCTCGAAGCCATTGATGCCGAAGAAGAAAGATTACAGCAGAGTAGAGATAGCCGATTGATAAGTGAAAAGAGTTATGAAGATCAGAGCGCACAAATCAAACAGAAAAGGATTGTAGCTGAAAAGAAACTTGAAGCTGAAACCAAAGAAATAAAAAGAAAACAGGCTTTATTAGATAGGGAAATAGCAATAGCAAACATTCTTTTAAATACTGCCAGAGCGATTGTTGCAGCATTGCCAAATATACCTTTATCCATAGTAGTGGGTGCAATAGGGGCGATAGAATTAGCAACAGCAATCGCAGTGCCGTTACCGAAATTCAAAGAAGGAACTAAAGGAAAACGCGATTCAGGATTAGCAGTTGTAGGTGAAGCGGGGCAGGAAATTATTAATCTTCCCGAAGGTTCGCAAGTTTTGCCGAATACAAAATACCGCCAAAACCGTAAATTTATTTCTGCGATGTTTGATGATGAATTAGATTCGTTAATTCACAAAGAATATATTTTACCCGCAATCACAAAAGAGCGCAGGGAAATTATTAACACCTACACAACCGAAAAGCTGAAAGAGTTTACAAATTATGATTTCATTACTAAGCAAGTTCAGATCGCTCCGATCCTGATTGAAAAACGTACAGAGGTTGAAACTCAAAAAGAGCAACAGTTTTTTAAAAACATTGTAAGTTCAGTTATTAATAATAACATTACCAAAACCGATAAATCCGAATTTATGACAAAGGAAGATTATATTAATGCAGAGCGGTACGGATTAAGAGGGCAGAAAATGGCTTATGCTGATTATCTTGCTGAAAAGATTGCAGAGAAAATGAGTAATGATCCGAGAAGAAATTAAATGGCTTATTCCATAACCGATTTTTCAGCAACTCAAATCCTCGTTGATAACAGCGGGGTTCTTTTGTATTATATTGATAAAAGTAATTTACGGGTAAGTTATGTTGAACCAATTTGTACTTTAAACTGGCATCTTTATGAATTAGGATACACTACTAAAAAGCTCGATATTGATTTTAATGATGTAACCACTCCCGTAGTTGCAAGCGCAGCAGCTTTAACGGCAGCTATTCAGGCAATGATTGACGGAGCGGGTGGGAGTGGTACGGTAACAAGTGTAGGAACAGGAACAGGATTAACAGGCGGTCCGATAACAACATCTGGAACAGTATCATTAAACACCAAACTCGCTCCCGCAGATTCATTAACAGGAAACTCCTTAAAAGTTTTAAGGGTAAACTTAGGGGAAACAGCGGTTGAATATGCAACACCCGCAGTTGGAACGGTAACATCAGTATCAGGGACAACCAATAGGGTAACCTCAACAGGTGGGGCAACACCTGTAATTGATATATCAGCAACATTTGAGGCTTTATTAGGGAAAGTAGCCAGTCCGTTATCTCAATTTGCAAGTACTTCCAGCTTGCAATTAAGGGGGGTTTTAAGTGACGAAAACGGAACAGGGGTGGCTTTATTTGATAGCTGCACATCCCCTACGTTTATTACTCCAATATTAGGAACACCAACAAGCGGAACATTAACAAATTGCGCAGGGCTTCCAATGGCTGGAGTTGTTGATTTAGCAACTGCTTGGACTGATTACACAGGCACCTCAACAGTAGTAGGATGGTCATCTTTTACTACTAAACAAATATGGTACAAGATTATTGGCAAAACAATGATTATAAGATACCATCTTGCAGGAACAAGTGATAGTACAACCACTACATTTACATTTCCCGCAACTTCAATATCGGATAGTTCACAGTTTGTAGTTACTTCAGCAGTAGACAGCGGAGCTGCCGCAGTAGCTGGATTAACAAGAGTTGATCCAGCTACATCGGTTGTAATATTAAGAAGGACCGTAAACGGAGCAACTTACACCGCATCAGGAACAAAAGTTGCAATTGGTACAATTACACTTGAAATACAGTAAGATTAACTAATGGCAATCCTCTACCGATACACGATTGACGGAGTAATAATAACCGAACCTGAAAATATACAGGGTTGGGATAAACTTGTTACAACCATTAAACGTGATTCATCCACATTAAAAGGATTATTAGTAACACAGGATGTTGAACTTGTTTTTGTGGGCAGTATGTTTGATTATTTTAAAAATAAATATTTCAATGAATCCATTTGTCAGGATGTACCCGTTTTGGTTGAACAGTCTTTTGATGAAGGCAATAACTTTACTTTTATTCATAGAGGCAAAGTATTTGTTTCTGATTTAAAAATTGATTTGTTAAAAGGAGTTGTTACAGTAAAAGTTCAGGATGATTCTTTTTACGCTCGTATCAATAACAATAAAAATATTCAAACAAGTATTTTAGCGGGATCAACAAAGAACGGAATAGCAATTCCCGCGTGCAATTTTTATAAGACATCTATGTTTGTTCCTGCAACGGGAGTATTAGTTCCTGATGGTACACCCGCAGGCACACGCAACGCCTTTAAGGTAATTGACGTAATGCGATACCTTGTAAGATTCATGTCTGATAATGAAGTGGAATTTGAATCTGATTTTTTAGACGATGATTTGCAATTAATGATAACACAGGGGTTTTCAATTCGTGTTGATGGTATTGTTACTCCGATGTGGGAAGTTTCATATCAGCAAATGTTTGATAACATTCGCAAGTGCAGGGATATAGGGTGGACTATTGAATATCCTACCGACACAACTACAAAGCCTGTTTTAAGATTGGAATTAAAATCTTATTTCTTTACTGAAACAGATTCTCTGATTTTTGCCGATCCTGAAAAGATAAAAACATCCGTAAAGACCGATGAAATTTATGCAGTAATTCGGGCGGGTTCACAAATCATTGCAGATTTTCCATATTGCCAATATCCCGAAGACATCAGATTTAACGGCTTCAAAGAAGAAACATTTTACCCATTAGGACAATGTAATTTAGATGCTGAATTAAATTTAGTAAAAAGTTTTGTTGTCAGTTCAAATGCCATTGAAGATGCTTTAGTTCATGGTTCTGATTCTTATGATGATGATTTATTTTTAATCCATGTTGAAAATATTGATGATGGAGCGCAAACAGCGGATGCAGTAGGTTCAAATCCTTTTGGCACAACACCCCCTCAATTCTATAACATGGAATTGATAAACTCTAATGTACTCGAATCTTTTTACGGAACTATTCAGGGCGGTTTGGTTGCAGGGTTTATTAATTTCAGCACAAATGATTTTCTTGCTACAAAAACAGTTGAAGAAGTTTATGGAGATGATACCGTACCTGCAATCCCACTTGATCCAGGTTTATTAATTGTTGATCCGATTTCATTTCAAACCGAAGTTGATCCTGGCGGGAATTTTAATTTAGGAACTAATGAATATACCGCACCACAAGACGGATTTTATACCTTCAATCTTTATATTCTCGCAGTAGTGCAAGGTTACATTAGCGGCAATGCAGTACAGGCGCAATTCGGATTTAATGTAAACGGCACTCAAACATTTGTAGGTTCGCCTGTTAATTATGCAGACGGCACTTATCCTATAACCGCGACAATCAATGTATTTTTAAATTCAGGAGATACCATTGCGCCAATAGTTAGTTTAGCATCATTTGGAATTTTCAATACAGCTTTACACCAAAGATTCAGAATGAAAGCGGATAGTAAATTTAGTTGCACATCCTCACCCGACACAGGTGGGATAGTTGCAGAATACAATGCAGCAGATTTGAGAAACATATTACTCGAATTTGAATATCCTATTTCAGCAACTGATTTCCAAACACTATTACAAAACACCCGATCAAAATTCAAAGTAGAATTATCGGTTATTAACGAAAACTATTTCGGATGGATTGAGCAGGTAACTTACAATCATAAAACCACAAATGCGAAAGTAATTTTAAAGGCTTCGATTAACTCAATAGGCGGCACATTAGAACAATCTGATTTTAGTTACGGATACCGCTTTACGTTTGATATGTTGGATGCAGCAGATACCATTGATTCATTCACTTATAATTCAGGCGGAAGCACCACAGCGTGCGCGGCAATACCTTTGAACGATTCAGCCGCAGCGATATTATTAGCAATAGAAACTTGTTTAGGCGCAAGCGGAATTACTTTTGATTCTGTTACTGTTAATAAAACACAATTAATCGGGGCTTTATATTCATTCATAATAACTATTTTTAACCCCGATACTGATATTACTATAATTGACATTTCAGGAACTACTTATAATTCAGTTGTAACTTACGTATAAATGCCATTAACAGCCATACCATATCAACCTCTCGGATTTAACCCCGTACGTCCTACGGATTGTTTTTCATGTGATGAACGGGAATATTGTTTGCCGTATAAAGACGGGGACGATGTGATGGCTCAATTTAAGCAAACCCCCTGCGATCCTTCCATAACATGCGATCAGGACTTTTCAAGTTTAACGGCAGGGGATGAGGTTTTACCTGATGGAAATTTTAATGCGGTTGAAGCGGAATTAGTTACTAACGGAACATTTACAGGCAATGCAAACGGATGGGTTTTAGGTGCAAATTGGGCTTATAATTCTAATAATATCAGGCATACCGCAGGAGCAACAGCCGACCCTACACAACTACTCGGAGTGATTTTAGTGACCGACGCAATTTATGAGATTACTTATACGGTATCGAATAGAACAGCAGGAACAATTACTCCTTACTTATCCATTTCAGGCACACCAGGCAGCGCGATAGTAGGAACAGCCAGATCAACCAATGCAACATTTACCGATTACATAAAAGTAACAGCGGGGCGCAATCAGGTAGGGTTTAATCCTTCATCTGCTTTTGATGGAGATATTGATTCTGTTTCTGTAAAACGAATTGCAGCTTCATGGGATTTTGGCTCTGCGGGAGTAACAAACGGCTTTCATTTAAACTCATTAGGACAAGCTAATGCGTGTGCGGATGGTTCAATATTAACCGCAGCCGGAGTGCTTGCGCCATTAACAAATTATGTAATTGAAATTACTTTTATCGCAGGAGTTACAGGGGATCTGATTTTAGACTTTGGCGGTAACACAACAGCGATTTCAGCAGTAGCCGGAGTATTTTCTACGACAATGACATCAGGAACCGGAACAGACTTTACTATTGAGGTTGTGCCTGGTTCAGGTTATTGCGGCTCGATAAGTTTAATTTCCATTGAAGAGGTGGCAGATGATTGTTGGGATTTCGATGTAGCTTTATGGACTATCACACCAGGCGCACTATGTAAAACCCCTGGAACTTCAGACACATTAACTAATTCCGCACCTCTTTTAATTGGTGAAAGATACCAGATTAAAGTAACCGTTACAGGCAGCACAGCCGGATTTATTTCTTTAAATGTTGCTGGAATCTCGGGCGGTCAATTATCTGGCAATGGAACTTTCACGCAATATTTTACACCCGCAGCAACATCTGTTTTATCCATCTTCGCAAGCGCATTATTTGACGGCTGTATTTCTAATGTTGAAATATTCACTTTACGAAATAATTATATTTTTGAATTAAGGGATAGGTCAGGAACTTTAATTTCTACTTTATCCGATCATGACGGAAACCAATATGGAAGAGTAATTTATTCAGAAGATTTTGTTACGCTTTCTTTTAAGTTCGATACAACATTAGATGATAACGATCATGCAATACCTAACGGATGTTATTACATTTATGCTTATGACCGTTGCGATATTCAGTTTGAAGAAATTATTGTAGATGGCGGATTTTCTGCGCCAATGGGAGTTTATTGGATGCAGACATCAGGCTCAAATGTTACCGTAGTAGGCAATGAGTTAGTAGTAACAATAGGGATAGTGGGAACTCATACCGCTACAATAGCAAACCTTTATTTAGGAACTGACGGAACATTTAACTTTCAGAACAATCCTGCAATATTATCCGGTCCTCATAACTACCGCGTTAGTTTTGACATTACAGTAAATGATGATCCTGCAAATATTACGGTCAATGTTTTAGGTGGTTACCAAAGACCGTTTCCCGTACCGTTTCCGCAAGGCTCTACACCTGTGGGAAGTTATACGGTAGATATTTCTTTCAACCCCGACTTTACCTCTCCGCAAAGAGCATGGTTTAGTGTTGTTGCTCAATTCTTAAATACAATCGGCTCTGTTAATATTGATAATGTTTCTGTTCGTAGAATTGAACCTTTTGATGTAACTTATTTATCTCAATGTATTGAATACATCGCAGAAAGTCAGGCAGAATGCACAAAGATGATTCAGGCGTATTGCTTTGAAGATAATTTAGGTTTCCGTTTCTATGATGTGGATTTAACCGCTTATGTATTTAAACTTTCGCAACGTATTTACATTCGCGCAATCAATCCGCAGGGCAAAGAGGAAAATGATGATTACCTTTATTCCGAAGGCACGAAATCAAGAAACTTTTCACAGGTAGAAAAGGTTTATCAGATAATTACCGAACACATTTCCGAAGGTTGTATAGATGCTTTACGGACGCAGCGAAATTGTGAACATTTTGAAATTGGCGAACCGACAGGAACATTTACAGAATGGCTTGCAATATCAGGAGATTTGATACCGAAGTGGAATGCAGCAGGGGAATCAAAACTTGCATCCTGTTCATTCAATGTTCAGTTAAAAGATACAGATGTTAAATTCTTTAGGAATACATAAATGAAAGGAACCACTTATTTTATTTGGAAAGATTTAACAGAGGTAAGTAATTATAAAAGCCTTACTGATTTACCTGATAAATATGAAGACGTTAATCTTTTTTATGAAAGGGCGGATGCTATTTTTTGGATGGAAACATTACATAAAGAAGATTGGATATTTACAGAGGGGAGATCATTCGTCCTTCTTGAATTATTCACGACAATGATTTAAAAATGATAAATTCTAAGAAACGTAAACTTCAAAAACATTCGCTTTACTTCTTAGCGCATGTGGCGAATAATGACTTCATTACTCAGGCGACACTTGTGAGAGTTAATATTGCCTATGTTAAGAAAATGGAAATTTATATATTTCTGAATTAAATAAAAATTATACATTTGTAACATTAATTAAAATTATATTTTTTACAGTACTCCTTTTCATTGTTGCTTTTGTCAGTTAGCATACCCAAAACTGAAATTGTTGCCGGAAATTTTGCAGGCATTTTAAAAAGCAAATACTAAGTTTTTAATATTAATAATTTTAATTAAATGGCATATAACACAACGGATTATAACTGCGCGGATGATGGCTGCGTATCGTTACCGGATTATAATGAAACCATCGAGGCGTGTTCCGCGAGTGGCAGGTTAGGCGGGGCAAGCACTCTTTATTTACTAAACTGCGGATGCGGCATCCAGAATCCTGGCGATACAGCTGAATGGGATGATCTTGTTGCTTCGGGTTGTGCTGTCCGTCTTTCTAATATCAAATTAGGAATGGGCGCACCTACACCGATTGAATCTGATCCGACAACTTCTTGCGGTACAAAAAAGATTATCAATTACACACGTACCGCAGACATTGAGGATTACAAAGTTACTCCTGAAAACTCTTATTTCTACTCACAGGCTAAAAGGCGCGATTTTGAAGGGGCTGCATTCATTGAATGTACCACATCAGGATTAACGCAGCTTGTTACTTTCATTGATGCCGACATTTCGCTTTCAGCTTACCGCGATTTTCCGAACACCAATGAAAATTTGCAGAAATATGTTGTTCAGATTTCATGGAAAGACATTGATGATCCGATTCAATACAATTTCAGCTAAATGAGTAAAACCAACGGAATCTTTATGATTGCCTTTGGCGATCCTTGCTATGCTCGTGCGGCATACAACTTGGCAATTTCCCTCAAACACTTCGACAGGAACATCCAAATTTGTGTGCTGCATGATGGCAAGGTATTTCAGCGTGGTTATTATGATATGAGTTTCTTTGATAAAGAGGTTTTATTAGATGAAACCGATTTAAGCAACCCTGCAAAAGTTAAAGTTTCAATTTATAATTATTTACCATATGATTACAATTTGGTTTTAGATGTGGATGCGCTTGCATTTCAAAACATTCAACCATTGATAGATAGATGTATCGCATCAGGGAAACATTATTTAACATACCTATACAATACTTATTATTCAACAGATCCTGATGATATGGGTTATTTGCTTTGGGCTTACCGTTCAAAAGCATGGGAGCATTTTGATTTAAAATCAGATTCTTTTTTACCGGCTCCGCAATCTTCCATTCAGTTTATTGAAAAATGTGAAGCATCAGAAAGCCTTTATAAATTAATTTTAAAAAACATTTCTAACCCGATACCATTACATGAACTCCGCTACCAATGGGGAGGCAATCAACCCGATGAACTTTATTTAGCCGGTTCACTTGCTCAACTTAAGATTAAAGATACTCACATAGGAAATGATGCGTTATTTTTAGCGAATAAAACAGATATGGTAAGGGGGGATAGGGTAATTGCAGAACAGCATTTTATTTTATGTGTATTTGGAGGAGCAAGATTTACAAAGCCTGCATATAGGGATTTATACGACAGGTTGATTATTAAAAAATACACCAGACCATTAGGCATGAATCGATGTTATAAGTTTGATGATATTACATCAGGCAAACATGCAGATGCTAAAAACCCGATGCTCGTTTCAACTTTTAATGATAACAGCAATGCTAAAAGAGGGAAACTTAGCCCGACAACATTCCCGCAATTCTACCCGATTAAAAATACAGTTAAAATTGATTCTACTCAATTAATTCAGCAGTACGAAAACCCGAACCGCAGGACTTTAAATGTTTCTAACTGGCTTAATGGTTCAGCAATCGAATATAAAGGCAAAAAATATTTCTGTTACCGCATGGAATCAAAGCCGTTTTGTGTAACGACTAAATTAGGTTTGTGTTTATTGGATGATAATTTACAACCCATCAGATCAACAAATGTACTTTTAAATTTACATTCTGATTTACGGAAATATGCAAAAGGTTTTCATGTGGAAGACCCGCGTTTATTTATCTTTAATGATGAACTTTATTTATCATACTGCGATGGTTACCAAATGGGACAGGCTAAAATAAACTCCGAAACATTACAGGCAACAGAAAGTTTTTATATCTATAAGCCTAATAAAGACCGAACTGAAAAGAATTGGACTTTCTTTGAATATGAAAATGAACTTTACTCTGTTTATCAAATCTTCCCGCATACGATTTTAAAGATGAACGGGCAGGAATGGAAAACAGCACATGAAACAAGATTTCCGCATGAGTGGAAATGGGGAATATTAAGAGGCGGAACTTCGCCCGTTTTAGTTGGTGAACATTATCTATCTTTCTTTCATTCATCGCTCGACATGCCGACAAAAGAACGGCAATATTTTATCGGAGCTTATATGTTTGAAAACAAACCTCCTTTTAACGTAACGCATATTTCTAAACAACCGATAATCGCAGGGGAGAAAATTAATATTAATATCCCGCGATTAGATTCCCGAATTTATGTTGTGTTTCCTGGAGGGCAAATCAGAACCCAAAACACTTGGGAAGTTTTCTTCGGAAACAATGATTTCGAGATTCGAAGATTAACCGTTACCGATGAAATGTTGCTGCAGAATTTAGTCGAATGTAATAGCGAAAAACCTGTAGAAGCATGACACCCAAAGAATTAACTGCTGCAGAAAAACTTGCTACCCTGAATCTTTCAGAAAATACTTTATTTGGAACCGGCTATGATTTTTTTAATCAGATAATTGACCGCTATAAAAATACAGTTGCTTTAGATATTGGTGCAAACTTAGGCGGGTATACTGAAATGTTTTTGGAAAAAGGATTTAAAGAAATTCATTGCTTCGAACCGGTTCCTGATGTTTTCAATTCGCTTTATGAAAAGTTTAAAAATGATAGCAGAGTTTTATTAAACAATATCGCTTTATCCGATAAAGATTATATTAAAGAAAACCAAACCGTTTTCTCCTCATGGACTTTAAAAGACAATGACGGAACTGATGATATTAACATTGCTGTAGATTATAAGGGCAAAGAAGGCTTTAAAGTTGAATTTGCGACACTCGACAATTACTTTTCTTTTGTTAAAGAAGTAGGGGCAAAAAAACTCAATACCATTGACTTCATAAAATTAGATGCTGATGGTTACGAACTTCGGATTTTAAAAGGTTCAAAAGAAACGATTAAAAAATACAAACCTGTCATCATGTGCGAGTTTTCAAATCAGATTGAATTGATAGGGGATAAAATTTGGGATTTCGTAGAATACATTTTTGAAATGGATTACCAGGTTATTTCATTTGATGGTAAAAAAAGATTTTTTTATCCTGAAGATGTTTTGCTTTACTACCCTTATCACAGTTCGTTTGATGTTTGGTTAGCTCATAAAGATTGGAAAAAATGAGAAAAACATTATTGGATTTATTAAATACGAATGAAGTATATTTTACATTAAATATTTATGATAGTGGAAATAATGTTGTAAAATACAGATTAGATGGATTCAAAAAAATACAATTAGGAAAGTCAGATAATTACCCTGAACAACTTGAAAGCGTAGAAATGTTAGTAGACAGAAACAATTTAACATCAGAATCAGAAGAAGCTAACATTAAAATGTTAATCGAGGTCATTATTGATAAAATTAACAAAAGATGATTGCAGAGAAAATAAACTTAGCCCCGATTATAAATCAGATGGAAGGATGGTGTACCGCAGAAAAGGCGGAGCGCATCTACCAATTAATTATTGACACCAATTCTCAATTTACAGTTGAACTCGGAACATGGGGAGGTCGTTCACTTATTCCGATGGCATTGGCTCACAAAGAAAAAAATTCGGGTTTCGCTTTAGGAATTGACGCATGGAAAGTAGATGCCTGTTTATCTCCCGAAAATTCAGAGGCAAATGATGAATGGTATAAATCAGTTGATTTCAAATACATCTATGATTGCTGCCAGAAAGAAATATTTAAAAACAGGGTTCAGGATTTCTGCGACACCTTCCGCTCACGAACCGATTACGCTTCATTTATTTTTGCAAATAATACTATTGATGTTTTACATGAAGATTCATCACACAATGAAAGCACCATAATAGCAGAGTTAAATCATTGGATTCCAAAAGTTAAAATCGGGGGGTATTGGATAGCTGATGACACTCATTGGAAAGAGGTAAAAACAGCCTACTCAAAATTACCCGATTATGGTTTGGAGTTAGTTGAAGATTATGAAACTTGGCAGATACACAGGAAAGTAAGATGATATTATCAGGTTACGACATAAAACCAATTTTGCTTTATCTTCCTGAGGTCGGGGAGAAGTATAGTTATATTAAAAACCATCTTTCTGAAATCGGTATTTATCATGTAATGGAAGTTGCAGGTATAGGTGCTGAAAAGTTCGGAATAACATCATGCAGGGCTTACAAGAGAGATTCGCCTGATTCAGACTACTTGCAACCTCAAAGAAATACAGGATGCACCATATCGCATTATTTGCTTTATACGGTCATGGCATCACATCCCGAAATTGAGTACTGGATGATTATTGAAGATGATTGTATGTTTCGTGATAATTGGAAGCATAATTTAGAGGTAGCTTTAGATTATGTTCCCAAAGATTTCGATTTTCTTTCATTGGGCAATTGCTGTACTGAAGGCAGGGAAACAACGCATGTAAATGAAAATGTTTATGAGGTTAAATATCCGCTTTGCACTCATGCTTTAATCGTTGCCAAAAAAGCGATTCCTGTTTTACTTGAAAATTGCAGGGATGCTTCACAACCGATTGATGTTTTACTGTTTTACGAAGTTTATCCGAAATGTAAAGTTTATACAGTTTTACCAAGATTAGTAAACCAAAAAGATACAGAATTGACGATATGAATAGCATGTTAGTTCCTTCACTCGCTCTTGATTTGAACCTTTTAAACAGGTTAGCAAACTCTATTGACTACCCGATAGAATATAAAGTTATTATTAACAATGGTAAAAAGGGGGCTTTGGATGAATGGAATGATAAAAATCCCGAATGGCGGATAATTGATTCACCTTACAATCTCGGTTGTGCGGGTGCATGGAATCTTGCACCTGAAATATTTATTGATGATGCCTGGTTGATTTGTAATGAGGACCAGGATTTACAACCTGGAGTTTTAGAAACCATCTGTAAAGAATCAGATTTGCACCATAAAGATGCCGATATTATTTACGTTGATAAAAATAATGCCTTTGATATTTTTGTCTGGACACGAAACGGAGTAAAGAACTTCGGAACATTTGATGAAAACTTTTATCCTATTTATTACGAAGATTGGGAAATGAGAATGAGGTTTTGGGTTGGAGGCGGCAAACCTTATAACATTACAAAGCCTGTTAAAATAAAACATGGCAAACCGTACCCGCACAATCTTAATTATGTGGCAATGATTGAGCAGACGGAAATTTATAACCGCGATTATTATACCCGTAAATGGGGGATAATTGATGATAAAAACACAACCTTTAAACACCCTTTTAATAATCCATCTATCAAGGTTAAAGACTGGATTTTAGAATCTGACAGGCGCGACACCCTGTTTAAATTATGGAATAACTATTTTAATCAACCTGATGTTTCGATAAAATAAAAATATGAAAACAGTAGCGGCACATTTGAATAATATTAAATTAGACATAGCAATTGATGATTATGTTTTAATTTCTGGAAACGATTACCAATTCAATAAAGAGGTAAAAGAATTTATAGGAAAAGGATATATTCCCTATGGTGAATTAAAAATAACTTTAGAGCCTGTTTATGAATTTTCAGGAGTAATATCCGACCATAAAAAAATATTTACAAGGGAATTTATTTTGTTAGATCGTTCATGATTTCAATAGTCTACATAACGTGCCGCAGAAACAACCCCTTCCAATGGTTTTGGGATGGGTTGAAAAATCAAAGGAAATTGTTTCCTGATTTTCCTATGCAGTTAATTGTCGTTGATTATTGGGCAGAAGAAAGAAGTATTGATTTAAGCAATGATTTAAACATTGTTACTTCACATATCACACCGCTTCCATCAGTTTGGCAGGGTAAACATCAGGTTACAAAAGAACCTTACTACGCTGCTGCAAATGCAAGAAATACTGGCTTTGTTTATGCGATACATCCGTACATTGCTTTTTGCGATGATGTCTCTGTATTGGGTGCCAGATGGTTGGAGGCGGCAATCGAAGCGGCTAATAATAATTACATTGCTTTAGGTGCTTATAAAAAAGTCAATAAACCGATTGTTGAAGATGGTAAAATGATTTCGTTTGAACTTGAAAGTAATGATTCACGTTGGGCTGCAGCTCCTGATAATCAAAAAGCAAAAGTTACAGGAAATCAATTATATGGTTGCTCATTCTGCATTCCATTAGAAGCGGGTTTGGTTGTTAATGGCTTTGATTGTTTAACTGATGGCATTGGTTACGAAGATCAATCATTCGGGATCAGGGTTGGCAGGCATGGATATTCTTTTTACTATGATAAAAGAATGCTGACTTATGAAAGTAACGATCATTTGAACGATACCAAAATGATCCGTAATGATGTGATGATGGGTAAAGAAAGATATTCGCAAGTGTTAAAAATGTTCGGGATGCAACGGAGTATTTACAGCGCAGTAGCGAATAAAGACGCTTCTCATATCATGGTAGAAATTGCGACACAAAAGAACTCACAACCGCAATGGAATTATTTTAATCTCCGGCAATTAAGAAATAAAAGGGAAAGAGGCGAAGAAATTACTTTGGCAGATATGAAATATCCCGAAAGATGGTGGTGCAATAATTCGTTAATAAGTGAAATGTAATAAAAACAATAAAATGAAAAACATTGAAAGAGGTTGCAGCGGATGCAGCAAACCAAAGATCATTAAACCGAAACGGTAAATAATAATTACTTTAATGACAGAACAAGAAATTAAAGACCTTGTTAATTCTGTAGTTGCAAAACGGAATAACAAAAAGGTACAGTATAACTTTTTGAAT
>Ga0105340_1000054_pt1 | contig 49226 bp, 38 predicted proteins | sample EasRivMeERMLT700_FD_89676 | JGI IMG/M metagenome (GOLD analysis project Ga0105340, IMG submission 89676) | Soil microbial communities from meander-bound floodplain in the East River, Colorado, USA - East River MetaG ERMLT700 | ecosystem: Environmental > Terrestrial > Soil > Floodplain | place...
CGAACTGATTGAGAATCTCCTCGGGTACTGGCGCTAGTGAGGCGTCCGGGGCCTGGCCTTTCCGTCGTCGGGGCATATAGATTCCTCATCCTATGCCCCACACACAAAATTCCTGACACCCTCAACCGGCGACATGTTGTCTGGTGTTTCGGCTGCTCGCCTGGATTCGCTCCTCTTTCTTGAAAACTGGCCCGCGGCATTCGGGTTGCTATAGTGCGGCCCCCAGCGAGTTTCAAACTGTCAGAGGAGAGCTCACGAATGCAGATCCCAGGCCTTCGGCGCGCAGTCACCGTTCTTGCGATGACACTGCTCCCTGTCTATGCCTACGCAGCGCCGATCCTGCCAGCGTCGTACGACATGTTGAACGGTAACACCGGGTCGTTCCAGTACTGGGATCAAACCTACAGCGGTGCCGGGTGTGTCACGTGCGATAACTCTCCGCTGTCAGGAGGCTTGGGAGACCTGACGGACGGAATTGTCGCCCCAGACAACTGGTTCGTCGTGGAAGCGCCCGCCGGTAACGGCCCGTATGTAGGGTGGACGCTCGATCCGCTCATTACCTTCCACTTTGCCGCCGGAACGACCATCAACGGGCTCACCGTCTACCTGGATGATTCCAATGGCGCCGGCGGCGTGTCCGCCCCCTCGGGTATTCGCATCAACGGTCAGCTGTTCAACATTGCCGAGCCAGCCGGGAGTGCGCCGTTTGCCTTCACTGTCAACGGTCTGAACGTGGTGGGCGATCTCCAGCTCGAGTTGCTCCGAAAGAACCAGTGGGTCTTCGCAAGCGAGGTGCAGTTCGACGGCGGGAGAAACGGAGCGGCGGTACCGGAGCCGGCGTCCTTGATGCTCCTCGGGCTGGGTATCGCAGGCCTCGCGGTGCGGCGGTGGCGCCAAAGCTAGCGGAGTAATCCTTTCGCCCCGACCAATAAATTCAAGAAATGGCCGGATCCTTTCAGGGTCCGGCCATTTGCTTTTTAGGGATGTGTCGGATCTTCGTCGTGTCGACTTTCGCCGGAAGTTCGCTGGCGCGCAGGCGACGGCGGGCTCCGCGCTGGACGGCATTCTCGTTCGGCAGCATCAGAAGTAACTGCGGGCCCATCATTGGAACAGCGCCGACGTTCGGTGTGCAAATCTGGAACCGTTGTGGTTGATTTGGATCAACACTAAATCTAATCGCGACGTCGGTGGACTCCCATGCCGGGTACTGCTGTTTCGCTCCCGACCGCCCGTCAACGAACGCTGGCCATAACCTTCGTGCTGTGTGCGTCGGTCTCTGTGGGAGCACAGACCCTTGCGACGCTGCAAGGGCGCGTACTCGATCAGTCCGGCGCAGTCGTTGCCGGCGCCGTGATCCGCGTTGAGGCGAAGTCGATCGGTTTCGACGTGGCCGTTCGAGCTGATGCCGAAGGACGCTATACCGTCTTCGGAATTCCGAGCGGTGAGTACACGGTCACAGCGGAGGCGAACGGTTTTCGCCCGGAACGCATCGAAGCCCTCAACGTCGACATCGGCCGGACGCTGGTGCGTGACTTTCGCCTGGCCATTGGTGATCTTGCCGAGACGGTATTGGTTCGCACAGAAATACCGATCATCGATCGGTCAACTACCACGGTTGGCCATGTCGTCACGGCGGAGACCGTGCACCAGATTCCGCTCAACGGCCGCCACTTCATGGATCTCGGTCAGCTCGTACCCGGATCGGTCGCGCCATCACAGACGGGGTTCTCGTCCAGGCCCATTCGCGGCCTCGGTGCGCTCGCCTTCAACGCGGCCGGCAATCGGGAGGAGGCGGTCGGATTCCTGGTCAACGGTGTGTCGACCAACAACCTGACGTTCGGGTCGCTGATATTCGAACCCCCTCTCTCCAGTATTCAGGAGTTCAAGGTCGACACCTCCGCGTTCAGTGCCGAGCAGGGGCACGTGTCGGGGGCGATCGTCAACATCGCCACGCGATCGGGTACCGATGACGTGCGTGCAGAGGCGTTCGAGTTCGTGCGGAACGATGCGCTCGACGCACGTAACTTCTTTGAATTCACGTCCAAGCATCCCCACCCGTTCAAGCGGAACCAGTTCGGCGGAACCCTTGGCGGTCCGATCAGGCGCGGCCGGACGTTTTTTTTCGCATCCTACGAGGGCCTGAGACAGCGGCAGGGCGTGGACGTGAACAGTCTCGTCCTCAGCGACGAGCAGCGCGCGGCCGCAACCGATCCGGCTGTCCGGCGTGTGATCCCGTTGATCCCTCGGGCAAATTTCTTCGATGCGGACGGCACGCCGCGATTCGTCGGGTCGGCCCCAGCCGTTGCGGATATGGATCGGTGGACGATCGATCTCCGGCACAACGCCGGCAACAAGGATCGCTTCCAGGTGTACTACGGAAGCCTGCACCGGACGTCGGTCGAGCCAGGCTCCCAGGGTAACAGTATTCCCGGGTTCGGAAGCGTGTCACATCCATCCGCGAGCATCCTGACCATCAATGAAACGCACATGTTCGGGGCCGCAACCCTGAACGAAGCGCGATTCGGGCGGAGTCATCTCACGGGCGGCACCTTTCCGGCGACTCCGCTCAATCCGACCAACTTCGGCATCGGAGGTGGAGTCACGCGTCCGATCGGTTTGCCCCAGATGATCGTGGCGGGCGATCTCAACTTCGGCGGCCCGGGAACGCTCCCCATGGGGCGATTTGACACGTCGTATGTGTTTGTCGACACATTCAGTCGTGCGAGCGGCCGGCACGCCATGAAGGTTGGCGGCGAGTACCGGCACTTCGTCAACGAGAACTTCGCCGAGGGCACCGGCGTGTTCAACTTCCCAACCGTGGAGGCCTTCCTGGCCGGCACGGCGAACGGCTTCAACACCACGCTCGGGGAGCGAAGAAGCGTGATCGACCAGCGCGCCATGGGCCTGTTCGTCCAGGACCACATCACCCTTCGCGACACCGTGACGCTCGAAATTGGCGTGCGCTACGAATGGCACGTCACGCCCACGGAGCGGGACGGCCGGTTCGTCGTCTTCGACGCGGCGAGAGCCTCGCTCGTGCGCGTCGGCGATCGACGCGGCGATATCTATCAGCAGAACAATCGGAACATCGAACCGCGCGTCGGCGTGGCCTGGAATCTCTCGCGCGACGGCTCCACAGTGTTACGCGCGGCTTATGGCCGGGCCGTGGACGAACCAGGCACGACGGCGGTTCGGGACACGGCCGGCAATCCCCCATTCGCCGTGCCGCTCACGGCTTCGGGATCCATCCCCCTCGTCAGCGCGATCGAGACGACGCGGCCCGCAGGGCTCGCTCCGGCGACGATCGATCCTCGATTCAGGAACGCGTCGATGCAGTCGTGGAATGTCAACCTGCAACGGCAACTCGCCCGCGAACTGGCTGTCACGCTGGGGTACTCGGGCTCCCGCGGCAGGAACCTCCGGATCTCGCGCAACATCAATCAGCCCGTTGGCGGGATTCGGCCTTTCGCCTCACTGGCGGCGTCGAGTCCCATACTTCCAGGCACCCCACTCGGTAACATTACGCAGGTGGAGAGCAGCGGCTTTTCGAGCTACCAGTCCGCCTGGGTGGCCGTCACCAAACGACTGTCGCACGGCCTGCAGTTGGACAGCTCGTACACCTGGTCGAAGTCGCTCGACACCAACTCCCTGAATTCCCAGGGCTTTGCCGTCCAGGACAGCTACGACATTCCCGGCCAGTACGGCTTGTCAGATTTCGATGCCCGGCACCGCTTCGTCCTCAGCGCGACCTATGCCCTTCCGTTCACCGGCCACGTCCTGACGCGCGGCTGGCAGCTTGCCACGATCGTGCAGTCGCAGAGCGGCAACCCCGTGAACATCGTCACGAGCAACAGCATTCTGAACGGCGTACCGAACAGCGTGCGTCCCGATGTCACGGGCCCCATCCGGATCATTGGCTCGGTGGACCGCTGGTTCGATCCATCGGCTTTCGTGGCCGCCGATCATTTCGGTAACCTGCGACGCAACGTCGTCATCGGACCGGGCTTCAACAATACGGATGTGTCGCTGATCAAGAACGCACGCCCCGGCGGGCGTCTCGGCCTGCAACTGAGGGTCGATGTGTTCGATGTGTTCAATCATCCCAATTTCGGTCCGCCGGGGAACATCGTCGGCAGCCCGGCATTCGGAAAGATCACGAGGACGCGCCTGTCCACCGGTGAGGCCGGCTCTTCTCGCCAGATTCAACTGGCCACGCGATTGTCGTTCTGAGATGGAGGTGCGAATGCGCGCGCATGTCCTGCTTGCGGTCGGCGCGACGCTCTTTGCGACGATGTTGAACACGAGCGCCCTGGCGCTGGACGCGTCCCCCTGTACCGTGCTGGTCATTCATTCGGGCTCCGAGAGTTATCCTGCCAATCCCCTCCTGGACGCGGGCATTCGTGAGGCGCTCGCGTCGCGCTCCGATGTGGCGATCGACTATTTCGCCGAGTACCTGGAGTCCGATCTCTTCCCCGCGGAAGAGGCCACGTCAGCACTCACCGATTACATTCGACGGAAGTATCGTGGTCGGAGAATCGACCTGGTCATTGCCATGACCGACACGGGCTTGCGGTTCGTCCTGGATCACCGCGGAGAGCTGTTTCCCGAAGCGCCGATCGTTTTCTTTGGGGTCGCTCCGGACGACCTCACGCGACGAGGCGGTGGCAATGTGACCGGCATTCGAGTCGGCGTTGCCTACGGCGAAACCCTGAAACTTGCGCTGGCCCTGGACCCGTCGACGCAACACGTATTCGTCATCGCCAACGGGCCGGACGCGCGAACGGTCGAGGCGGTCCGAGCCGAACTCAGCGGCTTTTCGCAGAGGGTGAGCTTCACGTATCTGGTTGAAGAGACCGTGCCCCGCCTGCTGTCCGCGGTCAGGGCCATTCCCGCAGGGAGCGTCATTCTGTACATCTGGCACACGCAGCCGGATCCCGGGAACGTCCTGTATCCGGATACAGTCGCGCGACTTGTGGCCAATGCCGCTTCGGTGCCCGTATACGGCACCAGCGATCTCTATATCGGGACGGGCGTCGTCGGCGGCGTGGTGCGCAGCACGCGAGAGACCGGCACTCGCATCGGAGAAATGGCGCTCCGCATACTCATGGGGACGCGGCCCCAGGACATTCCGATCGAGACCGCACAGGTCGTGCCGATCGTCGACTGGCGTCAGGTGCTGCGCTGGGGCATTGCGCCATCCCGTCTTCCCGCCGGATCACAGATCCTGTTCCGGGAGCCCTCGGCCTGGCAGCGCTACAGGGTCTACGTCGTCGGCGCCTTGACGGTTCTCCTCGTTCAGGCGGCGTTGATCGCCGGGCTGCTCATTCAAAAAACGAGACGACACGACGCAGAGCAGCGGGCCCAGCAAGGCCAGATCGCTCTGCAAAAGAGTTACGAGCGGGTCCGCGATCTCGGTGTGCGACTGTTGAATGCGCAGGAAAGCGAGCGTTCGCGAATCGCACGGGAGTTACACGACGATATCAGCCAGCAACTGGCCGTGCTGAATATCGACCTTCAGCAGTTGCGTCAGACGGCTCGCGGCCCCGGCGAAGCACTCTCCGCTGAGGCAGTGACGCTCGTCCAGGACATCACCGCGAGTGTGCGCGATCTCTCGCACCGCCTCCATCCGGTCCGGCTGGGTCTTCTTGGTCTGGTGGGGGCTCTCGACGGGCTTCGACGCGAGATGGCCCAGCCCGGCGTTTCGATCACGTTCACGCACGAGAACATTCCGTCGACATTTCCGTCCGATTTGACGCTGTGTCTGTTCCGCATCGCTCAGGAAGCGCTGCAGAACGCCTGCAAGCACAGCAGAGCGCGCAACGTGTCAGTGGATCTGCGCGTCCTGCCCGAGGGAATCGCCCTGACGATCGTCGACGATGGCGTGGGGTTCGATGTCGACGCGGAGTGGGGGAGAGGGCTTGGGTTGATCAGCGCGCAGGAACGAATCGAGGGGATTGGCGGAACGCTGGAGGTTGTCTCCAGCCCTGGCGCCGGAACGAGGTTGGAGGTCAGAGCGCCCGCTGCCGCTTTGCCCGAGTCGGCAGCGGCCGCCGTGTGAGTGCTGAACGCGATCGCATCGCGTCAGTCAGGCGCACCGGCGCATATCCTTTTGATGGTTGGAAGCAAGTCCTCAACGATCGACCGCTTGACGACGAACGCAGATGCGCCGGCCGCCAGGGCCCCCTGCATGATTTCGTCGTCGCTCACGGCCGTGAGCACAATGACCTTCATGCCTGGCATCGCCTGCGTGACCTGTCGACAGGCCTCCAGTCCGTTGACGTTCGGCATGTTCAGGTCGAGCACGATCACTTCAGGCAGGAGCCGGGCGGCGGCTTCGAGCAGCGCCCCGCCCTCGGCAACGCTCCCTACCACCTCGCAGTCCGGCGCCAACCATCGTCCGAGAGCGGTCACAATCCCGGCGTGATCGTCGGCGAGCAGGACGCGGGGACGTGTGGGTCGACACATACATCGTCCACTGGAGAAGTGTTGCGCGAGCTGAGCATACTCACAGAGCGTCGGTCGTGCAAAGAGTGCGGCCCGGAGTCAGCGGAAGCTGAGGACGCTGAGGATGTTCGAAAAGTCGTCGGTCCAGAGTGGAGTAGACGGGGATGCCACGAGCGGTGACCAGCGCTTGTTCTTGCTCAGCGCGGCGAGGTCCTTCGGGTTGCGGGCCATCACGATCCAGTGCGACGGGTTCTTTCCTTCAGGCCAGCCAGGCGCGGTCAATTCGAGCTGCTGCACCGCGACGAGCTTCTGACTCGCCGCGAGGCGAGCGACGATCGGGGCAAGACGCAGGTGCCGATTGGAGATGTGCATCATGAGCACGCCGTCCGGCGCCAGGCGTGACAGGTACAGCGAGAGCGCCTCGCTGGTCATCAAGTGCACGGGGATCGAGTCGGAGCTGAACGCGTCGAGCACCAGGAGATCGTAGGCGTGCTCAGGCATGCGATTGAGAGACACGCGTGCGTCACCGAGTACCACCTGGCAGCGATCGCCGCAGGCCTCCATGAACGAAAAATACTCGCGCGTCCGTGCAATCCGCTCGATGGCCGGATCGATTTCGAAGAACGTCCAGTGCTGCCCGGGTTTCGCGTAAGTGGCGAGCGTGCCGGCGCCGAGTCCGACCACCGCAATCTCACGGCCGGCGGCTACTCGGGGCAGCGCTTTCCACGCCTGGCCGAACGGCCCTGTCGCGTGGTAGTAGGTGAACGCGTCTGCGCGGCGTTCCGGCGCCAGGGCCTGCACCCCGTGCAGCGTGGTTCCGTGGGCGAGCGCGTGGTAGCGGCGTGTCGGATCCTCGCTCACGCGGTAGACGCCAAAAAACGTGCGTGTCGCGTACAGGACGCGTTCGCCGGCGTTGCCGAACGCGACGCTCACGACGATCAGCGCAGCCATGCAGCTTCCAAATCGAAGCGCCTGCCGTCGCTGTATGAAGGTAAGGAACGCAGGCACGGAGAGCGCCGCCAGGTGCAGCGCCAACGGTGCGCCGCGGGCTTTCAAGGCGACGAGAATGCCTGCGGTCAATCCGCCAACGACGAGCGGTATGACCACGTTGCCCGTCACGCGGCGCCACGTAACCGGTGAACCCGACGCTCGCAACAAAAGGCAGGCCAGCACGAGGACCAGTGGATACTCGACGATGCCGTCGAACAGCATGGGCGCGGCGAGCGTGTTGAACAGTCCGCCGAGCATCCCGCCGAACGACACCCAGAAGTAGAACTCGGTGAGCCGCGAAGGCTCGGGGCGGTCCTTCGCCAGATTCACATGGCAGCTGAGCGCCATCACGCCGAATGCCATAAGGTGCAGCAAGACGAGTGCGGTGAGCGGCGCGTGCACTTTTGCGACCATGAACAGCACGAGCGGTACTACGAACAGCGGGAGAGTCCGCCTCGCGAACGCGCCGGCCGCTGCCGAGTGCCGGCCGAAGGCCAGCGCGAAGGTGAGGAGGTACAGCGCGAGCGGCACGAGCCACAGCAGCGGAACCGCCGCGATATCAGTTGACACATAGCTCGTCACCGCGAGCATCAGACTCGACGGGACGAACGAGAGCACCACCCAGCGTGCGCGGCGCAGCAACGTGACCGGCGTGGAGGCCGGTTCGACGGACGCGTTCGTCGTAGCCGTCGCGAGAGAGCTTGAACCGCCGGTTCGCCGCCAGGCAAACAGGGCGCATGCGCCGGCCATCAAGGCGAACTCGGCATAGCCGATGGTCCAGAGACGCGACTGCTCGCGCAACGTGAACACTGGTTCTACGACGACTGGATACGACGCGAGCGCGAGCAGGCACCCGAGGTTGCTTGCTGAATACAGGAAGTAGGGGTCACGGGCCGAGGGATGGTCGGTCCGTGACAGCCAGTGCTGGAAGACCGACGCGCTCGTCGAGAGGACGAAGAAGGGAAGGCCAATCGTGGTGGCGAGCAGCAGCATGAGCCACCCGAGCGGGTTGCCTTCGGGCGGCCGAGTCACCGATCCCGCCTGGATCATGAAGGGCAGCACGGCAGCCGGCGCTGCGAGTACCACCGTGTGAAGGACGAAGTGCTGCCGCAGAGGCAACCACCGCGATGCGGCGAACGCGTACCCGTATCCCGCGAGCATCACGATCTGGAAGAAGACCACGCAGCCGTTCCAGACCATCGGCACGCCGCCGAGGATCGGCAGCACCATTTTGGCGGCCATCGGTTCCACCATGAACAGGAGGAACCCGCTGAGGAACATCGTCGTGGCGAACAGCGGAACGATCAGCGAGGAGTGCGCGGCGACGCCTCGGGTCCGCGCGTGGACCCCGGCGTGCGTTCCGGCTGTGATCTCCATGGACGTCCGGATCCGAGTGCAAGCGGGAGACCCCGGAAAACCGGTGTGAAAATGGCCTTTTGGCGGCTTCAGTGCACGCATCCGCGTGCGCGGATTACAAGGACGGCACCGCGCTGACAGATTCGGCAGATCCGCCGGTACCCGCTATTTCGTCGCCTTCCTCCGCTCGGCCCAATACTTCTTCATCCGCGCACTGACGGCTTTCTTCTGAGAGGCGGACATCGGCTTGCGCCGCCGACGAGAAGCAGCGGGCGGCGCTCCGCGACGCAGATCGGGGAAGGCCGCGTAGATTGCCTTGATCTCTTCATTCAGTTCCGCAAGTCGCACTTCGGCCCCCCGACGAGCCAGGGATTTCATGTCAAATGTCGCCAAATGGATCCTCCAAAACACTTAGCCTATCGCACGTATGGGAAGGGCGAAACGAGGTACGTCAGCTGCGCCGTCGGATAGCAGTGCCTCAACCAACCACGCCCAAGCGGGATGACTCTTGTCTTGGCGTCGCGGACCTTCCCGGCCTCGAAGGGCGCGGAGACCGTTCAACAAACGCGCTCCGGCGTTCATTTGTCTGGTGTCTCTTGTCGCGCAACAGGTTCTGGACCAGATGTTTACGTGGCTATCCGCCGTTGGACCAATCCAGGCACGGCAGCGATTTGCGTCTTTTGGCACTGACTCTGCACACCGATGAGCCTGCCTAGGGCTTTGTCTGCGCGACAACCCCAGAACGGAAAGACCAAAGAGCCGTGAAAAATGTTGGCGTCGTATTGCTGATTGGAGCGGCGCTGGCCCTGGCGTCGCCTGCCATGGCGGATCAAATTCAGGTCGGTTTCTCTGGGTCGGGCTATGGCCCCTACCAGACTGGTGTCGGTGGCGAGTTCACGGTCAACGACATCGGCGGGAACCCTCCCAATAGCTGGCTTGATTTATCAGGCTACTTCGCAAGTGTGACCAGCAACCTCGGCGGAATCACATCGTTCCAAACCTTCTGCATAGAGAAAGACGAATATCTCTACCCGTACGGGGCCAGCTATGAGGTGGTGCTGAGTGGAGGCGCTGTGCACGGCGGCGTGGGAGGACCTGACCCCGATCCTCTCTCGAGGGGAACGGCTTTGCTTTACAGTCAGTTCGCCAAAGGAGCGTTGACCGGCTACAACTATGCCGCCGGCCGCAACCTGTCAGCAGCCGCTCTTCAGGAGGCAATCTGGTGGTTGGAGGAAGAAATTACCTCGTACACCGCTGGCAACAGCTTCATCGGTCTTGTCGCGACGACATTCGGCTCAGACTTAGATGCCCGACTTGATGCCGGCGCCGGGCAATACGGCGTCTATGCTCTCAACCTGATTGGCGCTGCTGGCGCTCCGATCGGAGTGGTCGGCCAGGACCAGCTTTACTACCGCGATCCGGGCATTACTACTACCGCCGTTCCTGACGGTGGAACGACTATCGCACTTCTTGGCATGGCCTTGTGCGGGATGGCGATCGTTTCTCGCCGGTTCCAAAGGGCCTAGGCGGTCGCCGTTCTCGGCGTACGACTCGAGGGCCTTGGTATACTGCGCCGATCCAATCTCAAGGAAGCGTATCCCTGCTGGGAGTCCGGTCTTATGTGTAACCCTCGGATTCGTGGCCTCGGCGCACTGCTCTTAGCAGCGCTGCTGTTGTCGTCGTGCAGCAACCCGGAAACCGAGAAGGTCCGGCACGTGCAGCGCGGCGACGAATATGCGGCAGAAAAGCGCGACGCGTTCGCGGTCGTCGAATACGCCAGCGCCGTCAAGCTCGATCCGAAGTTCGGCGAGGCGCGGTTCAAGCTGGCGCAGACCTACGAGCGGATGAACAATCTGCGCGCGGCATTTCCCGAGTACATCCGCGCCGCCGATGCGCTGCCAGACGATCGCGACGCACAGCTAAAGGCGACGCAGGTATTACTGCTGTCAGAGCAATTCGAGGATGCCAAGGCACGGGTAGCGCCGCTGCTAACGAAAAACCCCAAAGACGTCGAGGCGCTGCTCTTGCGGGCCAACGCGATGGCAGCTTTGCGGGACCCGGCTGGCGCAATCGCGGAGATTGAAGAGGCGCTCAAGATCAGCCCCGGAAACAGCCAGGCATTGCTGAACCTCGGCGCCGTTCGCATGCAGAGCGGCGAAGCCAAGGAAGCCGAAGCTGCGTTTCGCCAAGCCATTGCTTTGGAGCCGTCGTCGGTCGACGCCAAGCTGGCGCTCGCCAATTTCCTGTGGGCGGCTGAACGCGCTCCAGAATCGGAAGCCACGCTTAAGGAGGTCCTGGCGAAGGAGCCGCAGCACCTGCTTGCCAACCGCATGCTGGGCATGCTGTACCTCGCCACCCGGCGGGTCAAGGAGGCTGAGCAGCCCCTCAAGGTCGTGGCCGAAGCCTCGAAAGCCCCGGTCGCCCGCCTTCAACTGGCTGACTACTACGCGAGCGTCGGCCGTATCAAGGATGCCGTGAGTCTGCTGACCCCACTGTCGACAGATCCGGCGACATTTCCGGAAGCCGAGCCGAGGCTCGCCGCGTTGGACTACGCCGAAGGCCGCGTGGCCGAAGCCCACAAGCGACTCGACGCCGTGCTGTCACGCGGGCCCCAGAACGCGCCAGTGCTCGTCCTGAAGGCGCAGTGGCTCACGACGGAGAACAAGCTCGACGAAGCGCTCGACCGCGCCAAGGCTGCGGTCGCCGCCGACCCTCTATCGGCCGCCGCTCATTTCGCCCTGGGCGGCGTCCATGATCGTCGCAGAGAAACACTCGAGGCAGCCAACTCGTACACGGAGGTGCTGCGGCTTAATCCCAGGGCGGTTGCCGCGCAGGTCGAACTGTCGAGGCTGAGCTTGACGTCTGGCGATGGTGCGACTGCCTTGCGGTATGCGCAGGAGGCCCGTCAAGCGGAGCCTTCCAGTCTGGATGCCCGAGTGGCGCTCGCCCGGAGCCTCGTTGCTGCCGGAAACCTGGCGCGGGCGGAAGCCGAAGTCGGCGAGCTACTGAAGCTGGCGCCAAACGCCGCCGTGGTGCACGCCGTCAACGGAACGCTCCTCGCAAGCAGGAACAACGCAGCGGCGGCGAATACTGCGTTCGAGCGGGCGCTCGAACTCTCGCCAGGTTTCCTCGAGGCGCTGGGTGGGCTCACTTATCTCGATCTCGTGGCCAGGACCCCGGCGCGGGCGATTGCCCGACTCGAACCCGAAATTGCGAAACAGCCGGTCAGCGCTCCGTTGTTAGCGCTATTGGCGCGAGCGCAAAGTGCCGCGGGCGACCAGGCGAAGGCGGAGCAGACGCTTCGTCGTGCGGTGTCGGGCGATCCCCGCTTTACGTCAGGGTATGCCATGCTGGGGCAACTCTACATACAACAGCGGCGGCTCGACGAAGCACGTGCGGAGTTTGAGGGCATGGTCCAGCGCGATCCGTCGGCCGTGGACGCACGGACGATGGTGGGATGGCTGTTCGAAGCGCAGGGCAAGCGCGACGACGCCAGGAAGTCGTACGAGGCTACGGTGAACGGCACGCAGAACGCTCCAGTCGCGTCAAACAACCTCGCGTTCATCTATGCTGATCAGGGCACGAATCTCGATCTCGCGCTCAAACTCGCGACGTCGGCGAAGCAAGGCCTTCCCGACGATGCTAGTGTGGACGATACGATCGGTTGGATTTATTACAAGAAGAACCTGACGTCTCTGGCCGTCCGGCCGCTCCGGGAGAGCCTCAGGAAGCGGCCGGACAACGCCGAAGTGCTATACCACTTAGGGATGACGTACGCGAAGCTCGGGGATGAGGCTAATGCGCGCGAGACGCTCGAGCGGGCGCTGAAGCTCGACCCGCAAATAGGCGGCGACGAGGCCAAGCGAGCGCTGGTGTCGGTGTCCCAGTAGAGCCGTCGGAAATTCTTACGAAATCAACGGGAACGCGTGAAATGGCGGCGGGCCGATACAGGTCTAAGCTGCTTTAAGACTGTCGTTTGCGGTGAATCAATATTTTAGAACAAATTGGCACGTTGGATGCTCAGCCCTGGTCAGGCGAGTTGGACGTGTCAGCTTTGGCAGAACTAGTGCGTAGCAGGGGATGACTATGAAAGGTATCCGGAGATCGGTACTATTGGCCGTTGCGCTGGTGGCGCTTGCCTCGACCTCAGCTCGTGCGAACACTATTACCCCGACTAACGGGGTGTTCGCTCCCGGCGTCTCCATGAGCTACACCACTTTTATGACGAGCGGCGAACTCCACACGGGTGATGGCTTTACCATCTTTGACTTCGGCGGGTTCCTGGGAGTTCTGGCCATGCCCGTCGATTGGACCGCGAGCACATCTCTAGTGGGTTCTCCGTTCGGGACCCCCTTGGGAACTGACCATACCGCTGTCCGAAACGTCCACTTTACTTACGGAGGGTTGAGCGTCGAGGTGCCTGGCTTAATGATCTTCGCACCGTTTACCGTGCGGACCTCATCCATGGCGACCGTCTCAGACGATTGGGTCTCGAGGGACCATCTTCTGGCGACGCCCGGAACGATCGACGGCGGACCGTCTGTGGCTAAGGGGAATATTTTAGTCCCGGTTCCCGACGGTGGATCGACGGCTGCTTTACTGGGTTCAGTCCTCTTTTCCTTCGGCATGTTGCGCCGGAAATTCAGCAAAAGCTAGGCGGTTTCGGGATTCTCTCAAAGGGCGCAAGGCAAGATGCCTCGCGCCCTTTCCTTTTTGGCTCATCGCAATCACTCCCTGGCGATTCCAAGCTTTTCCATCAATTCGTAAAGCGTTGGACGGCTGATGCCGAGTTCCGCTGCGGCGGAAGTGATCTGTCCTCGGTGACGCCTAAGGGCGTCACGGACGATTTCCCGTTCCGCGCCTTCCCGAGCTTCCTTCAAGGTCTGAGGCGGCAATCCGTTCACGGCATCAGTCAATTCCAGGTCACTGGCCGTGACGCGTTTGCCATCCGCCATGATGACCGCCCGCTGCACCCGATTCTGCAGCTCGCGGACGTTTCCGGGCCACTGATGAAGATGGAGGCCCCGTAGCGCGTCGGGCGCAAAGGTCAACCTCGCTTTGCCATGCTGGATGCTATAGCGGTGCAAGAATTCCTTCGCCAGTAGACCGACATCGTCTTTCCGTTCCCGCAGGGGCGGCACTTTGATGATGACCACGGCTAGACGAAAGTACAGGTCCTCGCGAAACGTCCCGCTCGTGACCGACCCCTGTAGATTCAGGTTCGTGGCCGCGATCACGCGCGCATCACTGTGAATCTCCTGCCGGCCTCCTACTCGCTGAAAGCGCTTCTCCTGCAGAAAGCGCAGAAGCTTTACCTGCACCGACGCCGGCAGTTCCCCAATCTCGTCGAGGAAGAGCGTGCCTCCCGCGGCCGATTCGATGTGACCCTTGCGCTGCGCATGGGCGCCAGTGAAGGAGCCCTTTTCATGGCCGAAGAGCTCGCTCTCGAGCAGGTTCTCAGGGATCGTGTTGCAATTGATGGCGACAAATGGGCCGCCCTTATGTGGACTGCAGCGATGAAGCGCCTGCGCCACCATCTCCTTGCCGGTGCCGCTTTCGCCGAGAATCAAGACTGGCACGTTGGTCTGGGCTACCTTGCGGATGAACGAGAAGACGGCCTGCATTTGTGGACTCGCGCCCAGCATGTCTTGGAAGACTTCGGCCCGCTGCCCTTGCTGCATGGCTCGATATTCCTGCTCGAGCTCGGCCACATAAACCGAACGCTGCAGCACGAGCCTGAGCTCCTCCATGTCGACGGGCTTGCACAAGAAATCATACGCACCCGCCCCGACCGCGCGAAGGGCGTTCTGCTTGTCACCCTGACCCGAAACAATGATCACCTTGGCCAGCGGATCTAAAGCGAGGAGAGACGAGAGCGCCGCCAAACCCTCCTCGGGCTCGTTGGGGCGAGGCGGGAGTCCCAGATCAAGTAGCGTCACCGAGGGGTGTTTGGCCGTGAACGCAGCCACCGCTCCGGGCCGGTCCTCGGCCATGACGATCTCGTAATTCGACGCGAGCGCCCACTTCATCTGCGTGCGGATGTCCTCGTCGTCCTCCACGATGAGCAGCGTGGGTTTCGTCACTTCTCGTCGTTGACCGGAAAACTCGCGAGAAACGTCGTGCCTTTGCCGACTTCGCTTTCGACGTGTATCCCGCCGCCATGTGCCTGGACGATCGCGCGGGACTGAAACAGACCGATCCCCAGCCCCTTCTTCTTTGTGCTCTGAAACGGACGAAACAACGACTCTTTGAGGAACGCCGGGCTCATGCCGCAACCGTTGTCCACGACGGACAGAACGACGAACCCTGCCCGATGCTCCGTCCGTACCTGAATCCGGCCTTCCGAGCCCAACGCGTCTCGCGCGTTGAGCACGAGGTTCGTCACCACGTTTTGGATCTGTTCGCGGTCAGCGAGAATACTGGGCAGCGGCTGAAGCTCCCTCGTCACCTCCACGTTCGGCATCTTGTTGACTCTATCGAGGGCGTCACTCACAAGTTGATTCAAATCGGCTTCGACGCGAACGGAGTCGGGCCGCTGACGAAGGGCGCTCAAACGGGCGATCATGTCATCGATTCGCTGGGCGGTATTGCCGATGCCGCGCAAGGCGTCCTCCCGAAACGCGGGGTCATCAAAATGCACGGGGAGATTTCTCAGCATCAGATTGAGCGATGCGGCCGCATTTTTCAGGTCGTGCACGAAGAACGCGGACATCGTCCGGAACGCCTCGAGCTCTTTGGCGTGGGCAACGTCACTTGCAAGTCGGAGATTTAACAGAACCGAGGTTATCTGATCGCCGATGCATTTCAGCAGTTCTAATTCCTCGACCGTGTAGATCGCCCCATTGATGCGATCGGCCAGCAGGAGGACGCCCAGGCACTCTTCTCCGGCGCGCAATGGAACGCACAGGCGATTGCCGCCGTTCGGGAACGCGGTCGAATTGAGTTGCCGCAATTCCTCCGCCCACGTCTCGTTCACATCCTCCAGATCAAATGGCAAAGACCTTACCCGCAGCGCTGCAGTGACTGCGTGTGAGGCGGTGTCCGACGGATTAGTGGCGCCGGACTCGCCTTGTTGTCGTGAGGTCGAGGCTCCAACGATGAGCCGCCCCGTTTCATCGTCGAGCAGCCAAACAGTGACCGATAACACGTCGAAGGTCTCGGAGATCAGTTTCGCGGACGCCGCGCACAGGCCGGCCTGATCGGTCACGCTGGCAAACCGCCGCGAAAATAGACCCCAGATCCGAACCGAATCGTGCTGGGCCTTTCTGAAATGGCGGACGACGAACGCATGAATCCTCTGCCGGGCGCGGTCGGAAAGAAGCAGCACGGCCAGGCCGGCCATTCCCAGAAGCACGACAAAGGCCTGGAACTGGAAATACTCAGCTCCGCCAAAGCGCCTCACCACTTGCGCCAGCACACCGACGATGAAAAGGTACGCGCCGACGATAAGCACCGTCAGCGACGACCGAAGGACCGCCGACGAAGGATACACGGCGATCTCAGCCCATCCCGTTCGTGCGTAGGCGAGCGCCAGGAATAAGCACCCGATTAGGAGCGCTCCAGACTCGACCCCCCAGAGGGCCACGTCAGGCTCGGAGAAGAGGATTGCCTGGCTCCTTACGTAAAGACGGGTACCGAAGATCACGACCAGGGCGAGCACCACGAACTTGATCCGCCAGCGCATCGTTCCGACGGCCGAGCGAAAGGTCTGTTCCAGGTTCATCAGGATCAGGACGAGCGAGATGAGGAGGACAGCGTTCAACGCGTTGGCCATTACACCAAACTGCAGCCGCCAGACATCGCCAACCGTGCTTTCCGGCGCCAACCGAAACAATTGATCGCGGAAGCCAAGCGACAAACCGACGGGCAGCAGACCGACGACGGCCAGCGGGATTCTCCAGCGCCTCAGAAACTCACGGTAATTCGTACGGGAATACGTCAGGCTGAAGCACAGCCAGATAACTGGCACGACCGACTTGACGATGAATGCAGCCTTCAGCCAGTAGACGAGTTCTTCGAGTTGAGTGGCGCGGAGGCCGAGTCCCATTAATAGGCTGTCGATGCCGAGTGCCGCCATACCGGCGAAGAAGCACCACGTAGCGAGGGACGGCTTCTTGCGAAGCAGGCTCACACCAGCCAGAGCGAGGCTGGAGAACCCGGCGACGAACGGAAGAAAGGAGAAAAGCGTCACCGCTCCTGACGTCTCAACCAGGCCAACAAGAGGAACAACGGTCCCAACGACAGCGCGAAGAACAACGGGCCGCCGCGGCGATGAATAACGCTGTCGATCATGTGCGGCCCGACATGCACGCAGAGCAGTCCGATTACCAGAATCCGGAATCCGTTCCGGATAATCCCCAGCGGAATCACGAAGGCTACCAGGACGACCCGTTGCCGCGGGCTCTTGAGAAAGAGATGGGAGGCCACTAGACTGGTGATGAAGAGTACCCAACTGGAGTGGATCCCGCTGCACTCCTCGGCGACTCTCAGGACGATCCCAGGCAGTTGGAAGAACGTTCCGTCGCGTAGGAGGGGAGTCCGCGTCATCTCAAACAACAGTGCAGCAACGTCCGCCGAAGCCAGAACGAGAGCGTTTTCCAGCCACTTCACCGCAGCATCCGGCAGCGGAACCATGAAAATCAGGAACGCGACAGGAAAAGCCGCGGCGGCCATCCATTTCGAGCCAAGAAGCAAGAACCCACCGGCGGCGACGATGCTCAGATAGGCAAGTGCCATCAGCGCGAGGTTGTCGTTAACGCTCAGGCTCCCGCGCAGCTCGATCCCCGCGGCGAGCGCTGCCACGCCGATACCACCCAGGATGGTCGCGCCGCCGATCGAGGGGCGATAAGCAGCCACAAGCGTCCGTCGCTGGATGTACAGCAGGTAAATAGACACGCACGGCACCAGCGGGATGTAGGAATACAGCTCGCTCTGGGCGGCATGCAGCATCAGTCTGGTCAGCGGCTGAATGAAGGCCAGCGTGGCGACAACGACCCAGCCAACACACGCACCGATCCGACGCCGTTCCGGACGTGGCAAGTTCTCGCTCGCGACCCACGCCATGGTGCGCGGTCCGACACCTCGACTTGCCAGAGCTGCGTCGTCTTTGGATTCCATTACATTCGGCAATTAACCCGGGAGGACGATGAAACTACGAGCGGCTGCCTAGTGCCACGGACCACGATTGGAGGCCAGCGATCATTACATCGAGTTGAGCCAAACCCCTCATAATCTAGATCGAGACAATGCCAGTCATTGGCCACGCGTTCGTTGGAATTATCACCGCGCACGAGTTCGAGCCAGGCGGCCTACGGAACCGACAGCCGTTGCGTCCTCTGGCGCGCGCGCTATGGGTGCCCGCGCTGGTGGGACTGGCGTACTTGCCCGACGTTGTGACGCAGGTCGGACTCTGGATAGGGTACGGATCGGCCAAACTTGCCGGCCACTCGGTACCCCTCGGCCTGCTGGCAGGACTCCTCATTGGAATCGTCTGGGCTCGATTGAGCGGAGGATCGCCGCGGCTGCTGTCCGCGCTCGCGGTCGGATCGATCCTGTTCCACGACCTGCTCGATTTGTTGCAGGACACCGACCGGGCGCCGTTCTGGCCGATCACGGAGCGCGTCATCGGCTCCGGCTTGCTGGCTCTCCCGAATCGGCTGTCGGGTGAGCTGATGATATTCGGCCTGCCGTACGCGCTCTATGAAGGATGGCGGTATCTCCGGCGGCGTTCGACTGCGCGAAGCGGGCGACGCCCTTCTTCGGGGTTGATCTGGGCCGGACGAGGACTCGTGATCATGCTGCTGCTGTCAGCCGTCGCGGTCCAGCGTGTGCGCGGTGACCGCCGACGTCAGATGAACCTCGCCGAGCGGCTGCTGCGTTCGGGACAGTTCGCCGAGGCGCTGACGGCCGCGGACGCAGCAGATCGCTGGCCGTCACCGGCCAATCCTGGCCGAGCGGATATCGTTCGGGGCGAAGCCTATGAGGGACTCGGCGACAATGCGCGCGCGGAGATGTTTTACCTGCGCGCCTATCAGAGCGATCCGGAGAACTTTTGGGCTGTGGCGGATCTTGCCGAGTACTACGCCTCGCACGGGACCGCCGCCGAGCGCCGGCAGCGCTCCGCGCCGTACGTAGAAGAACTCCGCCGTCGCTTCTCCGGGAACCGGTCCTTTCATGCCGTGCTGGATCGCGTCGAGCGAGCCGCCTCGAGAGTCCATTGACTCCTCGTCGCGGACCTCGGGGATCGACCGCCCACGTCAGGCGGTCGCGGATTCCACCCCGCGGAAATCGGTAATCGCGTAGTCAGCGCCGTTCGCCACGCCGTCTTCGATGTACATTCGGTACCAGCCCTCGAGTGCCAGCAGGCTCCACAACTGGAGCGAGTAGTCGCGCTCACCCGAGAGGTGCGTCTCGATCAGAACCTGCACGGCCTGCGGGTCCAGCAGCTTCGAACTGCGAAGCTGCTCAGGCGAAAGAAAGCCTCGGATGAACGGCTTCAGGTCCTCCTTGAACCACTGCCCAATGGGGGAGTCGAACCCGACCTTTCGCCTATCTACGATATCGGACGGCAGCCACCGGCGCGCAACCTCCTTGAAGATGTACTTATTCGTCATCTTGTGGAGTCTGTAGTCGACCGGGAGCGAGCGGACGAAATCGACCAACTGGTAGTCACAGAGCGGGGATCTGACTTCGAGTCCGTGCGCCATGCTCATGCGGTCGACGTAGGTCAGCTGATATTCTGGTAAATAGCCTTCGATATCGAGTCCGGCCGCACGGTCCAGAACGGACGCGCCAGATCCACCGAGGAGGTGCTGTCGAAGGAATAGCTCGCCAGAAGCGTCCTCAACGTTGGCCTTCACTTGATTCGACAACACCGCATCGCGAATGTCGGCATGTAGGAGACTCACCCACGACAGATATGCCTCGGCCGATGAGCCTCGGCTGCCGTCGATAAAGCGCCTGGCCCGCTTTGCGAATCGGCTGCCCGTTGTCGACTCCGGCCAGCGATGGATGACGCGCTCGACGACCCCTACACGGACGATGCGCGGGACGCGACGGTACCACTCGAGCAACCGGATTCCCAAGTGTCGGGGATAACCGAAGAAGATTTCGTCGCCACCGGTGCCACCGACGGCCACCTTCACGTGGCGTTGCGTGAACTCCGAGAGAAGGTAGACTAGGATCGAAGTAGGTTCGCCATGGGGCTCGTCGTAGTGCGACAGAATGCGAGGCAGCAGCTCCATGCTGGAGCGTCCGTCGAGCACGAGCTCGCGGTGTTCCGTTCCTACGAGATCTGCAACCCGGCGCGCGTAGCGGAACTCGTTAAAGCCCGCCGCCACGCCGCGGTACCCGACCGAGAATGTCTTGACATTGACAGCTTGCCGACGCATCAGGGCTACGAGTACGGAGGAGTCAACGCCGCCGCTGAGAAAAGCTCCGACCTCGACGTCACTCTTCAGACAAAGGCGTACGACTTCCTCAAGCCGACCAGCAAGCTCGTCGCTCGCTTCCGACAACGACTGAGCCGGGCCCGTCGCGCGCGGCGTCGCACTCCAATAGCGGGAGACTGTCAGCTGCCCGCGTTCGTGAACCAGGAGATGACCAGGGGGCAACTTGGCGATCCCCTGGTAGAACGTCCGACTGCCAGGCACGTAACCGGCAGCGAGGTAGTCGCAAACCGCCTGCGGGTCAACACTGCGCTTGCCGCATGCAGGCAAGATCGCTTTGATCTCCGATCCGAAGAAGAGGCCGTTGCCGGTCTGTGCGTAGAACAGCGGTTTTTCCCCGATACGGTCGCGTGCGATCAACAGGCGCTGTCGGCGCTCGTCCCAGAGGGCAAACGCGAACATGCCCCGCATGTGTTGAAGGCAATCGTCGCCGTAGTCCTCGTAGAGGTGGACGATTGTTTCAGTGTCCGAAGCGGTACGAAACGTGTGGCCCCTTTTTGCTAGGTCGGCCCGCAGCTCCTGGTAGTTATAGATCTCACCGTTGAACACAACCCAGACGTCACCGGCTTCGTTCGCAATCGGCTGTCGGCCCGTGAGCAGGTCGATAACAGACAGTCGCCGCATGGACAGACCGACACCTGGACGAACGTAGAAACCCTCGTCGTCCGGGCCGCGATGACGGAGCGTGCCGCACATCTCCTGAAGACGCGCTACCGTGCCACCTCCAACGAATCCTGCGATTCCGCACATGACCTTGACCTAGCTGAGATCCGCGTCAGTGATGATCGAGAAACAGCGGCGCAGATTCTCACTTTGCTTTAAGTGGGCTGCATGTGTACCCACAAGTGCCATCCAAGCCAACGCTCAAAGGGTAGGCAACTGACGGGAAGTGGCGGTGCGTGCATGAACTGTTTATAGACCCGAACGACATCGAAACTTGGAAAGTCTTTTCTAACCGCAGGCAAGTCATAGACCTTCGAGTAGGGGTTTAGCGGTCCGTCGGTGTTCTTGTGAATGAAATGTCCCATTTGGATGTACTGCCACAGCCCAACGGCATGTGCGTTCTCGAGATGCTGTCCAAGAATACCAGCCGGAGCGCGGTTCATCAGATAAAGCGCGACTAGACCAAGTCGCCGCGCGACACCGATTGAGAGCACATAGTTCAATGATCGGCGCGCATACAGCATGACAATCAATTCTCCGGTTGGCTTCAAGACACGATGGATCTCCCGTTGAGCCGCTAAAATATCAGGAACATGGTGCAGAACACCGTGACTGAACACAATATCGAAGCTATTGTCGTCATAAGGAATCGAAAGGACGCTTCCTTCTTTGACAGATTGGTGAGGTAGTTTGCGCAGGGAGAGGCGTGTTCGTACTCGGGCGACGGACTCGGAGGTAAGGTCAAGGCCGGACCAAATAGCGCCGCGCCTTATGAGTTGCTCTGAATCAGCCCCCTGTCCCAATCCGATTTCAAGAACTTGCTTTTCGTTGAAGTCAATGCGGTCGAGGCACCGTAGGATATGGGCTTCTTTGCGGTATCGGAAACCGTCGTAATCGGTAAAGAACGCCTCGTAATCCCCACGGCGTTGTTGGAGACCACCAACCTCCAAATCTCCACAGGGATATTGATTCCAGAAGCTTTGAATTTCAGATTCATTCATGACGACGCTCCCGCGAATCACCCTTGGAGAATGCGCGAACTGAGCCTCGCGAAAGATTCAACGATAGACACATTGTGACTGACTGACGGCGACGATACCGCGCATCAGAAGTATGTATAGCTGCCGGTATCACCACAGAGTTCAAAATGGAAGAGGACGGTTGAGCTCCCCGTACTTTTTGACCAGAGCGTGGGCGAAGATCCAGAGGCACTGCGCATTGGTCTTGGCGTAGCGCCAGAACATTCTCCGGGGCTCCTGCAGGACGCGATAGAACCACTCGAGTCCAAAACGTTGCATCCAAAGGGGAGCGCGCGGGACGAGTCCAGCGAGCACGTCGAAGCTGCCACCGACGCCTTGGATGATGGTGGCGTGGATATCATTCTTCCATTGATCGGCAAATTGTTCCTTAGTGGGCGACGGGATTCCGATGAACAGAATATTCGGGCTGACAGCGTTGATCTGCGCAACGATTTCTGGCAAGTCAGCTTCCTGAAAATAACCGTTCCGGCTTCCGGCCAGCCGCACATTCGGATAGCGCTGTCGGATTATGCTTACACACTTCTCCAGAATGTCCTGCCGCGCTCCGAGAAGGTAGACTCGGTATTGGTTCTCGTCGGCCAAGGTTAGGAGTCTGTTCATGAGACCGATTCCGTCGATTCGCTCAGGAATACGGATTCCGAGCATACGCGCCATGGGAAGTAGCGGCTGACCGTCGGCCAGGACGTAGTCTCCCCGCCACAAGATATCGCGCATGGCCGAGTCCTCGCGGGCCTTAGCGATTTTGTTGCCATTGACGAAATGGATGACATGCGCGCCGGCTCTGCGGACGATTTTAGAGTTCAGCTCCGTGAGCAAATCAGCACTGGTATAGAGATCGATTGGACACCCGAGGAAGTCCACGCGTTTCATCACCGTGCGCCTTTACCAAAGAGCACGACGGGGATCGTTTTCACTAGAATCTTGAGGTCGAGCCAGAGGGACCAGCTCTCGATGTACTGCCGGTCGAGTTCCATCCACTCCTTGAAGGAGACCTCGTTGCGGCCACTGATCTGCCAGAGGCACGTAATTCCCGGCATGATCGAAATGCGCTTGCGGTTGATCCATTCGTACTGGTCCACCTCGGACGGCAGCGGAGGGCGTGGACCGACCAGGCTCATGTCGCCTTTGAGAACGTTCACGAGCTGGGGGAGTTCGTCGATGCTCGCGCGGCGGATGAATCTGCCGACGCGTGTCGTTCGTGGATCATCTCTGACCTTGAAGACGGGGCCGTCCATCTCGTTGAGGGTCTGGAGGGAGGCTCTCTTTGCTTCCGCGTCGGCGACCATGGACCTGAATTTGAGGAGTTTGAAGCGGCGTTTGTTCATGCCGATCCGTTCCTGGACGAACAAGATGGGGCCGGGGCTGTCGAGTTTGATCAGGATTGCGACCAGTAACATCGGGAGGCTGAGGAGGGCTAGCAGCGTGGCGGCCGCCGCCACGTCGATGAGCCGTTTCACCAACAGCTGGCCAAGTAGGTTTTCACGGAAGAAGGTGACGATGTACTCGCCTTCGAACAGCTCGATCTGGGACTTGGACAGCGCTTTCACGTCAAAGATTTCCGGTCGGATGCGGACGACGACCCCTCGCTCCTGGCAGAGTCCGACCAGCCTATAGATCTGGAGGAAATGTTCAGCCAATGGCAGGCAGATCATCACTTCATCGATGATGTCGTCTTCCAGGATCTTACGCATGTCCGCGATCGTGCCTAGGATCGGCCAACGGAGATGGACAAGTTGTTTTTCTGAACCGAAGTTGTCTTCGGCCAAGAAGCCCTCAATGCGGTACCCGAGTTCGGGCCGCTCAGCCACGCTGTGGGCTAGGGCCACGGCTCTTTGGTTGGTGCCGACGAAGAGGATATGGCGATTGTTCTTGCCAGAACTACGAAGGCGCATGAGCATGAGTCGCAGCATGACGCGGGTCGCGAGGCCGGCCACGATGCTGGTCGCCCAGAAGAGAATGATCTGAACATTGTCGAAGCCGTGCCGCCCGAACGTCACTAGCACCACGAATAAGAGGAACGTGGCCAGGCTGTTGGATTTGATCAGTTCCAGCGCCTGCGAAGCCAGCGAGGTAAAGCGGTTGCCTTGGTAATGGACGTTGGATACAAAGATTAGGTACCAACCCAGGGCCAGCAAGGCCATCCCCATGATTTCCTGGCCGTCGAAATTTCGTCGCAGCAATTCCCCGACGTTTCTCGGCTCACCGCCCTCGGGCAACAGGAGGTACCATCCTAGGAACACGCCGATGAGGATGACCTGGTCTAGGACCTGAAAGGCGTGGAGTAGGATCTTGTGGCGGAGACGAATCATGTACTGGCCTGTCGGGGTCTACCGTCGCATGGGGAGCGACCTTCGGAGTTTGCGTTTGCCACGAGAGTTACCGCATTGCAAACCTGTTTGCTCGAAGGCGACGCCGAAGCGGATTCGCCGTTGGACGTCAACCGCTGCTGTGACCGCTCTTGTGAATGAGCGCGCTGCCGGCGAGGGGGCCCCAGACAGGTCAAGTGGGCCACCGTATTCATGGCGTTACGAAAGTTCAGCCGCTGCGTTGAATGATCGAAACGGGGCGCTGTTCAACTCAGTATTGTAATGTCGGTTACAACAATGGCTGTCAGACGGGTGAGCACGCATGAAACGGCGTGCCAAAGTACTACCGGTGAAGCAAGGGTCCGCCGGCTTCGGACTGAGGAAACAGGGCCACTCGGCTAGAGAAGACGCGCGGTACGATAGAAACCCCACGGTACGGTACATGCCACTCGGGTTCGTGGGCAATTCGTCCAAGGAGACTTCTAATGAAGGCGTTTCGAGCCAGCGCGATTGGCGTCGTTCTTATTGTGTGCATCTCGGTTGCGGCCCTCGCGCAAGGGCAGCCACCGATCGGGATTCCTGTGCCACCGTGGGAAATCAAGCAGATCGCACCGATTGATCCTTCCCCGCCGATCCAAGATGTAGCCCCCGCGCAATGGCAGCCACCGATCGGGATTCCAGTGCCACCGTGGGGAATCACACAGGTCGCCCCGAGTGATCCTTCCCCGTGGATCCAAGATGTACCTGGTTTCTACTATGTCGATTCAACAGTGGCTGCGGCGACCGACACGAACAATCCTCATGGATGGCCCGGACAGCCACGGAAGACAATTCCCAACATCGTCCCCGCAGGATCGGTGGTGGAGCTTCGTGGTGCGTATTCGAGGGCGCACACGAGTCCCTATACGCTTCATCTGAATGGCACGAGCACCGCTCCTGTATTTGTGCGCGGCGCCAATTCCAGCTCCAGACCTGTTGTAACAGCGGGTTGGGAGATTTCTGGCACGTACTTCATCGTGGAAAACATCACATTTGCCTGTTGTGGTGTAGCTATTATTGCTCCCGTCAACACTGGCGCTCTCAGGAACTCTGAGGTGCGGGGAACACTGACGAGCGGTGGAATGTTCATTGGAAGCTGGGCTTATCCAGCAATCACTACTAACTTCGTCGTGTTGGGTTGCGTCATCCACGACAATGGCGACGTCAACGCTGCCTTCGATCAGGACAAACATGGAATCGGGATCGGATGGAATGGAGGGGCCGACCACATTTGGATCTTGGACAGCGAGTTTTATCGCAACAGCGGCGACGGCATCCAAATCGCCGCGGGCAATCCTACCAGGCAAGCCTCGGTTAATCACATCTACGTCGGTCGTAATGTCTCCCATCACAACAAACAATCAGGCTTCTGGAGCAAGCAGGCTGTAGACGTAATCTTCTCGCAGAATGTTGTCTACGGGCATCGACGGGGGAATTCCTCTTACGGCTCTGGGATGGGCTTCCAATATGCCCCGGAACGAATCTGGTTTCTGTTCAATCACATCTACGACAACGACTTCGGGATCGGACTTTCGAGTGACAGCGGCCTGGGCACCGGCACAAATTCCTATTTTGTCGGCAATGTCATTCATAATATTCACGCCTTCTCGGGTGGATTCAATCCCAACTCCGCGTGGTCCAACGCCGCGTTCATGATGGCTGGCGGCGTCAATCGCTGGGTCGTGGATAACACCGTGTATGACATCGAAGGAGGGATCAATCTTCCAGGCGGTGGAAATGTGTACGCCGCCAACAACATCATCGCGGGGCTTTCAGCCGCGGGGGGACGTCACATATTTCTAGAAAGCGTCAATTCTACCGCCGCATCTACGCTGAAGAACACGCTCATCGGCGAAGCTCCACGATTGTCCTGGGGTAGCGCCGCAACCTTTACCAGTGTGAGCAGCTTCCAGAGCGCAACTGGGAAGGGACTGAACACGATCGTGGCCTCCCCTAGCTTCGTCAATGCAACTACTGGGGATTTTCACCTGAACAGCGTGTCTCCAGGCACTAACGCGGGGACTGTTGAATCAGTCTACGATACCTTTCTGAGTCTATACGGCCTTGATATTCGGAAGGCAGCTGATGGAGTGCCAAGACCGGCTGTCGGTGCAAGTTCTGACCTGGGCGCGTATCAGACAACTGGTACTAGAGGAATCGGAACTCCGCCTGCGGCACCCAGAAGTCTGCGTATAACCTCGCAGTAAGGACGTTAACTAGGATCGCATTTGCGTTCTTCAACCAACGGTGCCGGCCATCGACGCTGGATCAGATGGGTCTTCGAACGGCCGACCCAAGCGAGACATCCTTCGGATTCCTGGTCAGGACGATTGCCACCCGGAGTTCATTTCGAAACAACGGCGCAAAGCATGTGGCCGGTTCCGTCCACCGAAAGGAGACGCAGGAGCAGCTTGCCCAGCCAAGTCAGGTCGATTTGGTAGGTTTGCCGGTCTATCCGTCCAGCCAACGACCCGAGGGTGATAACGATGCCATGTTCGCCGCTGAAGGCGAAAAGGCGGTCCACTTTGAACGCAGCTCTTTGTAGTTCCTCCCTCAATTGAGCTTTGGTGAATTGGTATTCGTAAAAAAAGCCGTCGAAATCCAGTTCCATGCAAACATCCGGGCGATACTTCTTGGCCATCATCTCCCGGTATGAAATGGGATTACCGTTTTTCAAGGGCGGTTTCTTTGCCATCCGGCGAAGCCACCGGTTTCGTTTGAGCCGCCGGGTGGGTTCAGCCGTAAGCGTGTAGGTCAGCCCCCGAAATCGCGAGAGGTAGGGGACGGTGATGATTCCAACGCCGCCAGGCCGAATGACGCGGTGGAATTCCTGGTAGATCTTGCTCGGTCCCTCCAACACATGCTCCGGCGAACCCAGGGCGATGATCGCGCCGAATGCGCCATCGGGGTAGGGCAGCGCCCGCAGATCCCCTGTGTCAAATTGGACCGCCGGATCGTGCGCCCGGGAGCGGTCCCGTAACGAGGTGCTCCAATCCACGCCGACGACTTCGATCCCTTGTGGCTTGAAGAAGTGCATCCACCGCCCACTGCCGCAACCAGCCTCCAGCACAGGCTGGTGTGTGCGGAGCGACTCCAGGAACAGCGGGGTCAAAACATAGCTCGCGCAACTCCGAATCTGCTGATCGAGTCCTTTGGCCAGGAAGTCGTGTTCGAAATCGTCAGAAATTCGGTTGTCATTCATGAGACCTCGCTTGGTTGAAACGGGGAGTTCGAAATCCTGAGGCGAGCAAAGCCGCCCACAACCTCGTCCGCGGAGAACGCGACCAGTCTTATCAGGTTTCAAAGGAAATCCGCCGGGCGCAAGCGCAGACTGCGCTTGAACGTCCAGACGCTGCCAGAACAGAGTGGCGATCGCCAGCGATAAAAGCCCACGCCCGCGACGCGGGTATATTGCAGGGTTGCGAGTTGCCGCAGGCCCAAACGGCGATGAGCACTAAGTGAAGCGGCGTTGTGCTCGGCGATGTGTCCGTAACAACGCACTACTCCACGCGCATCCAATTCCTCCAGCAATCGCCTAAATGCCGACAAATAAACGCCGGTCCCCTGCAAGTCTGCTCGCGCTTCGCCATTGTGGAGCCATGCTTCGTCAGCTTCCAACTGCCACCGAAAGCCGTGGCTATAGCTGTCGTCCACCACGCATTCACGAGGTCCAAGTCTCGCCCACGCAACGGCACCGACTTTGTCTTCCGCGATGGCCGCAGCGCAGATGGAACCGTCTTGTAAGAAATGAGAATTGCGAGACGAGCTGGATAGGAAATCACTAAATTCATGAAGTTCGTCGAGCGCAACGCAACGGGACGTCACGCCACTAAGTACCGGGATTCGCGTCGGCTCCGGCACATTCATTCCACATAAGACACTTCGGCGAAATCTCAGAAGCCTAGCCGGAAAGCGGTCGTTGGCGACTCGTCGCCCGACAGATCCAGCAATTGCAACCAGTCCCTTTTCGCGCACTCGATGGGGCAACTTGAAAACAGGCGACGATCTGTCCATCGCTAGATCTCAATTCCTCGGCTGCGCAGCAATGCAGATATGTCTCCGACCGACCTAACCCTCGTAGCTTCCTTCGGCCCGATCTTGACGCCAAAAGCCTCCTCGACGTGCGTGATGAGCATCACGTGTGTGAATGAATCCCAGACCGCCACGTCCGCTGGCGTCAGTCTGTCATGAACCTCAACAGGTTCAAGTTCAAGCGCCGTCGCCACTACTTCGGCAAGCTGGAGCTGTGCGGCGTCTATCTTTGCGTTGTTGCTCATCTGGCGGTTTCCTCCGCAGCATCTGTGGCCGACTGAGCCGGTGGCTACAAAATTACTGTCTGTGATTCTTCTAAATGGAGAGGGACGATCGTTTCGTGAAATCGCTCAACGAAACTAAGTTAGCTTGCTGATTTCTGGCCGACGACCATCACAAGTACGGTTGGATCCCAATTCCTTCCTGTAGTGTTCCAGTCATGAAGTCGCAAAGTTTGCGTTGCCACGGGGATCAACCCGCCTTGAGCAACGACTTCGAAGACTTTGTCAGCGTCGGAGAATTCGTAGATGTGATCCACAGCGTCACTCTTGGCTGGCGCTGAAAAATAGGCGAGGCCACCCGGACGCAAGCTGTCCCGGATTCGCTCAACCAGCTGACGAGGTTGTTCGACGTGTTCCAGCACTTCACCGCAAATAGAAGCGTCCAAAGTGCCTCGCGGCACGCCCAAGTCTCGTAAAGCGTCGCCCTGCCTCATAGTGTAACGGGCAGGGTCAACGCCTCGGACCCTAGTCACAGCCTCCGCGTAGTTGATTGAAAACGGGCTGATGTCCAGTGCCGTACCCCTCGAGTTTGACACCCGCAGTAGCATTTCTGAAAAAAACCAGCCATGCCCGACGCCGACCTCCAGAAACCGTGCGCCCGCCGGAACACGCTTGACAAACTCATTCCGAAAGAAGCGGTTGACCCGCAAGTGTCCCGGCCAAAATGCCTGACTAAGATACAGGCCATCGAGATAGTAGCCATTCATCACTTCAGCATTTTCATACACTTTCGCCCGTACGTCGTCGAATGAAGAACTGGCATACCGGCCTGACCGCGTATAGACCACCTGCGTTTGCAGATACATGTATGTATACCGATGAAGCGCCTCAAGCCGGCGTTCATAGTCGGTGCCTGTTAGCATTGCAAACACGCTCAACACCTCCTCAGCATTCGTCCAAAACTCATCACCGTCGTTCGCGATCAGATAGCGTATAGACGGCGCGAGTAAGTCACCGGAGGTTAAGAACTGTTCGATGGCGCCGGTTGTTCGCGGATAGGTGCCACGCTGGCTAGCCAGCACTTCAGATAAATTGGTTGTCATCTATTTGGCTCTTCCAAGGATGCGGTTGGTAGAAATCAATTGCCCGCGGATTGAACAATGATCGCCATGATGAAGTGCTGCCGATGGTGGAAGCCGTCGCTCTTGGCGCTCATGATCTGGCGGTTGAGGCGTTCTATCACGCCGTCGATTACAGGACGGTTGATGAGGGCAAAAACCTAATCGAGATGCACCAAGTTCAAGACGCAACCGAATTGTTGGCTGCTGACCGCAACTGAATCCAATGGGGGACCTTCGGTCTTGAACTTGTCGTCAGTAATTCATATGTAATAGCGCCTGCCTCCCGACCAATCTCGCGAAATCCGTGGGAAGCATAGAAAGCTTTGGCCTGCGCATTCTTCGGGCTCGGAACGTATTCAGAGGACACACGTGTTGCGCCTGCCAGGGAAACATACATCAGGGTCGCAGCGAGAAACGCCTGCTCTAGGCCCCGTCCCAGCACGCGACAACTCATCAGGAACGAATCGACATGAGCACGGTCCCCTTCCACGCACGTTAAGGAAACGCCGACGACGCCTTCATCTCCGAAACGATCTCGCACGGTCAAAGTCAATACTAACCAGGCCGGATTGCCCAGCATGGAGGCGATGGCCGATTCCGAGTAACGCCGCGTGGTCAAATTGAACTGGTTCGTCCGCTGAGTAAGCTGGGCTATCCTAGGAATATCTCCATGCCCAGCCGGCAACACCTCAGCGACCACCGCCAGCGATTCGAGAAAAGACGTCACATCGGTTGCATCTGCCCGCGCGTCGTAACGTTGCTTGCGTTCAGCGTACATCTGTCCTCGGCGCCGGTCTTCGTCAGTGATGTGGAAAGCGTCAAACAAGCCGCAGGACAGCAACACGTCCGGCAGGGCGCAGATATCTTGTGGAAAGGGAATTACCTCAACCTCGGGAAGTTCGGTCTGCACCAGCAGGCGCTCCTGGGGACTGTCGTCCAGGAACACCAGCGCATCCAAGCCGATATCCAGATGCTTGGCAATACGTCGGAGTGCCGAGGCCTTGTCACCCCATCCAATTTCGATCGCCGCAAAGTCATCGCGACGAAGAATCATCTCTTTGCGGTCTGCGAAAACGGCCAATGCGTCCCCCGGATTATTCTTGCTGGCTATGGCGAGAATGACGCCGCGCTCGTAGAGCCGACGGACTGCGCGTTGGATGTCGCGGTAGACATTGCCGGGAGGTTCATCACCAATCGCCACATCCGTTACGCCATCCTCACCGACCACCCCGCCCCACAACACATCGTCCAAGTCCAGCACGAGGCACTTGCGGATCTTGCCGCAGAGCGCCCGGAAATGCACGGCATGAACCTGCGCCAGCTCCTGGGCCAGGGCCTCTGATAACGGCATACGCGCCAAATATCGCATGCGCCGATTGACGGCCGTCTCGGAGCCAAGTCGAGACGCAAGGTGATCCAAGTCAACGACAAACACGCCTGGCATTTCGCCCACCGAACCAGGAAGCGCCGCGTTCACCGTGCGATAAAAACTGACAGAGCCCAATCCGGGATGACCGAGCGGATTGTCCGATGCAGAAAGGGGCATAACGAAGTTATGAACCAGCAGATGTCCTTTCGCGTGACTCTGAAAGGCTGTGGCGACATCCACGACCGCGCGAACGGCTTGCTTAACGGCAACGTCAAACGCCTTCTTGTCTTCAAACGGTCCAACGTACCCGATCAAGTCAGCCAATTCCGCGAGAAACACCGTCACTTGCGGGTTGAACTGGTGCATCTTGCTGGTCGGATTACGAAACTCCATCTGGAACTGGTTGTATGGCAAGACGTGAATGTTCGCGTTGATGCCGGCAAGCAAGCAGACTACGTCAAGGTAGGGGGCCAGGTTGTCAGCAGTGAACGAAGCGGCAATCGCAATCTGCAATGACGCGAGCTCGACGAACAGCCCATCAATTGCTCCCTCCTTCCCTCGCAAGGCACGGTGGATGGCTCGCCAACATCCCGGCGTCCGATCGCGCTTGGCGGTATCCTGGACTATTCGTACAACCTGCCGGGCGTCCCCACGGGCCAAGGCTTGAGTGATCTCGCGCCGAACCTCAATCGGACTGGTCACTTGACTCCTCTACAAACTCAGTCAGCAGACCCAGGTGTGACGGTGCCAGAAAATTTACCCACATCCCTCGTGCACCGCGGACTGGAGCTGGGTGAAGCCAACGAGCCTTCCCGTTTTCAAAAGAGCCCATGAAAGCACGTAACGACTCAGTTCGATAGGCAAAGTGATGGAGTCCCCCTTGTCCGTTATTGAATTCGGCAAGACGTCCGCCGTTCGGGATAATGAGCTCGACGCAGGGCAGTGCGGGCCCAACGAAAATGCAGTGGCAACAGAATGCTGCAACATATTCTTCGGCAAGAATCGGCAGGTTGAGGGCCTTGCAGTACCGAACCACAGCATCGCGATCTGGCAAAACAACGCCGACGTGATGAAGGATTAAGCTACCCGGCGACATCATTGTCATCATTGTCGTTGAACGAAATTACTGATCACGAAGAGCAACCATCCAGCAGGGACTACAACTAGCCTCGTCGCTACCAGGATCTTAAGGTCTCCGCGGATGCGAGCGATGCCAACTGCCGCAGACCCACCGGCGAAGTCATCCGAACAAAGCCGCTGCTCCCAATCGGGAAGCTGTGAAACATTTTCAAGAAGGCAGGACTTGAGCGGAAGCGGGCGTCGTTTCGCCAGCACCTACTAAACGCCTGGCAAGCGAATTAAGCACCGGAGCGCGACGTAGCACCAAACCGGCGTGCCTCCGGAATGACCGTGTGAACGACAGGAGGGACGAAACTTGAACTGAGCCTTCGGCGATTTGAAGAGAACCGTTCATCAATCGTCGCTTGTAGTCCTCTTCCCCCATGCCCAAGTCGATCGTATGAATGCCCATCGTGCAGGCAATCTCGGCAATCTTGAGGAGCAGAATAATGCCGGCAGAGTATTTTTCGAATTGCGCATTGTAAGCGGGAAACCAATAATGCCACCTATTTCTGGAGCGGAGGCCGAAGTGCGAAGCCACGATCGCATCACCCGCGTAGAGGACGGACAAGGTTCCTCGACAGCCGTCCTGCTGGAGAGAAAGGAACCGCAACAGGATAGCCTCGAGCAACTCGAAGGGGTGACGGGATTGATACTTCGCAGCCCGCCAAAGTAACAACTGACGGAGCAATGCCGGATCACGGACCTGAACCTCGAAACGCAACGGACCGATCTCGCGTTCGAGACGGCGCAATAAGTTACCAGATTTCTTGATGGAGTCCGTGCCCGCTGCGCGCCGTTCCGCCACGTAGGCCTCATAACCCGCAGCCAGATTGATGACGGGCGATTGAACAATGCGCCGGTGAAACGGAGCGAAACATTGCTGACTGGCCAGCAAGTGGTCGAAGTCCCACGCACGAAGCCCCGCGCGCCGCACGAAAGACCGCACGTCGCAATCCAAATCCGAACGGGCGATCAAGCCTTGGAAATCACACAAATGAAGTCGGTGGCCGATTCCAGATTTATCGCGTTCAAATGGAAGAAACGCAACGAACTCGTCCCCGGCTTTCCCGAGCGCAACAAAGACACCCGGAAGGGCGGCGGCGATCGTTTGCGTGTATTCCGGAGCGAACAACGGACTGGAGAGCGAGGGTTGCGAGGCAATGATTCCTCGCCAAGCCTCCATCATGGGTATGGTTAATAGGGATGCAGGAATACAGTCAACCTGCAGGTCTTTGGATTCGCTTTTAACCATGAAGAGAAGATTTAACCATGAGGAGAAGATTCCGCCGCGAGGCGGGCTAGCTTAAGACTTGCCAAAGTGGGAAAGCACAAAGGAAAGACGGTAAGCCTGCGTTGGTATGGCAAACCGCCGGAAGCGAAACAAATCACTCGACGGATGGTTCCAGCCTGGACCATCCGTAGTCACGGCCGAACGGTAGCCAGCAAAACGAGCGCGAAAGGAAACTTCATCCGAGTAGTCACCGTACGGATAGCAAAGATGATGGCACGAGGTTCCCGTATGAAGCTCGATAGAACGTCTTGATTCGACCAGTTCAAAGTCCAGTTCCGCTTGAGAAAGAAGGGACAAGTTTGAGTGGGTGACCGTATGGCTGCCTACGGCAAATCCTGATGTGTGAAGCGAGGTGACATCCTGCCAACTCATGATCCGCCCGAAAGGATACTCCACGGTCCGGTTGGATAAGGCGACAGAAACGCGAGCCTCGATCTCAGAAACCACTTGTTCACAGAGCGCCGAGGAAGAACAACGGAGCACTGCCTTCAGACGGCGCATTTCGCTGCCACCGCCAGGGCGCAGAACGAATCGCCCCACTTCAGGGACGACAATATCCAACGACTGCCGCTGAATATGGAAAGCGGCGTATTCGAGGCGCAACCACCAATAAGGCCGTTGGGTTTCGATGACTTCGGTCGAGACGTAAAAGGTGGCAGGAATGCCCCACCGGGCTAGAGCCGGGCCAACACTTTCGGAGAAACAGGACAAGCTGTCATCAAAGGTCAGAACCAAGCAGCGAGGCTTCCACGGTGAGTAGCCGTCAATCATGGAAATCGCCTCGTCCATAGAGATAAATGTGAACCGCCGCGCGGCCCCCTGGATATTGGACTGAAAGGACGGAAAAGAGACATTGCTGCTGGGCGGACAAAGCGGGGTAGCGCTGCATTCCTGATGCACCCCGTGCACCATGATGATGCCCAGAGCAGGGGAAGTCTGACGCGAAGTGAAGGCAGGCAAGTAAGAAGCGGCACGGCCAACGACAGCCAGAGCGGAATTCTTGAGGAGCGCAATCACGGGTGGATAGAAAAGCATTAGTCCCGGGGTAGCGGTGACACAGCGCGCGGTATGCAATGTGCCAGGTCGGCTACACCGACCTAGAGCGCCGACCCTGGGCCCTTCTCCGCTGCCCCAATCGAAAAGTCACTTCGGCTTACACTTCTCTTTAGTCAAGTTTCTGATCGTGACAGCGGGGAGGTCTGGCGGCGACTGAAGATCGAAGCCAGTTGAGACTCATAGTCGCGGGTTAGTTGTTCGGCAAACTCGTCGACCGTCGGGATGTACGCGGGAACCGAGGCGTTGTAGGCCATTGTCCGACGCAGCATGTCGTCCTGGGCAAGCCTCAGAAGGGCGCGCGAAAGATCCTCGACATCTTCCCGGTCCACGAGAATTCCATTTATTCCTTCAACGACGACCTGACGTGCGGCCCCCACCCTAGTGACAACGCATGGCAGCCCAGCGTCCAAGGCCTCGATGAGAACGTTACCCCAGCCTTCAGAACGGGACGGCAGGGTGAAAATATCGGTCGCCTGAAGGAGGGGCCACACGTTGTTCAACCGCCCTGTAAAGATCACCTTTGAGCTGACGCCGAGCTCTGTCACCTGTCTCTTCAGGCTGGCATGGCAGGCCCTTTCCGCCGCCGCATCGAAACTGCCCGCGAGGATTAGACGAGCCCGCGGTTCGACGGCAACGACTTTGGCAAACGCCGGGATCAAGATATCCCAAGCTTTGACCGGCACTGCATGACCGACGGTGGCAATCACGATCTCCCGTTTCGAAATTCCATGGGCTTGTCGAAAAAGAGCGGCCGAGCCGGGCAGGGCCGGCACCTGGCGCGAGCGGGGGTTGTAGCGCACCAAGACGCGATCCGCCGCTACCCCCAAGCCGACCAGTTCGTCTCTAACCGCAACGGACACCGCAAGGATGCGAGTGGATAGGCGGGCGGACAGGCGCACCGAGGGCAGCAGGCGATCCCGGAATCTTGGAACCCGGCATTCCTCATACGAAGAGTTCATGGAGCGTTTGTTCCAGATCCGAACTGGAACCCGAGCCAGGAACGCGCCCACGAGCGGGACAGTATGGATGTTGTCACAGGCCATCACGTCGGTCCCGAGACGAAGAAACAATCGGCGGGCCGTCAGGATCGCCGACCAGTCGAACTGTGATCGGGGCCGGGGCGCAATTTCCAGACGGATACCGACCTGAGACAGCATTTGTGCCCATGCCGGTTCTTCGGGAGGCGCTTCCAAGACAAGATGGCATTGCCATTTGCGAGTGAGCAAAGGCTTGAATTCTGCGATAAGAGCCCCGACTTGGTGGATGGATTTGAAGTAACTTCCCCAGTAACGAACAAATACAACAGGAAAACCCGCGTCCATGCTAAAGGATCTCAGATTGTGGTTGCGCTTCAACCGGATGATGAATCGTGGAACGGAATGGCCTGCACATTTGAATCTTCTTCCTCCAGGAAGAAGGCAAGATATAGAGCCAGTAAGTCAGGCTCGTGGCGATCAAACCGAGCAGGGCCGATCCCACGGCTTCTGGAGTATGGCCTGGCAGAAGCCAGACAGCGAATCCCAGCCCCCAAGCATAAGGCAGCACACAAACAAAGGGCCGACCAAAAGCTTCCCAATAGAATTGGCGCAAGGGCAGTCCAATCCGGCGGCAGGCGATCACCGGAGTGACCACGGCATTCACCACTAATTGCGGGACAGAAAAAGCGACCGCTGCCCCGAGGAGGCCGGTATGCCCCAGAGTAAAAGCGGCGACCAGTGAAAGCGCCGACAACAGAGATCCGGCCACCTTGCCCCAGCCCAGACGACCATGCTGATTCAAACCCGCCAGAATGCTCCAGACTGGCTCCATGATCCAAACAGGCAGGGAGGCGAGGGCCATGACGGTGACCAGCCCGGGGTAAACGTACTCCGGGCCCATCCACAAACTGATGACGAAGTCGCCCGCCAACGCCATCGTCACAGCCACCGGCATGCCCAGTGCACCCAGATGACGAGTGGATTCGCACAGAGTGATGCGCACTTGATCGTCAGAAGTCTGGGCCTGCAAAGAACTGGCGGTCGGAAGCAGGATGAAACCAAACTTGGAGGCGAGCGTTTGAACTTGGCGAACAAGACTTTGCGGGCGGGAATAGACCGCCAGCATGGCCGGTCCCAGAAAATACGTGACCAGGAAACTCAAGGATTGGTTGGAAACCATTTCTCCTACTCGCGGGAGAACGCTTTTGGCACTGTAATGAGCCTGTTCCCAAAAAATGCCGCGTGAGGCAAGGCGGAAGTCCAGCCTCAGCTCAGGACAAGCGGCGCGGGTCAGTCGCTTCCGAAACATCTCTCCGGCAGTCATGACCACGGCGTGAACCAGCGCGATCTGGACCAGTCCTCCCCCGCCCAGGACCATGCTCGCCATGCCGACAGCCAACGTAGCGGAGGTAATCGCGCTGACGGTGTTGTGCCAATCCCACCGATGGCACCCCACTAATACTCCATTGTAAACAGAGAAAAGAAACGACGAGGCTATCTCCAAGCCTAGAATCAAGACGACCCAGCGAGCTGTTTCTAACTCTCCCCCCAGCCGGTCGCCGAAAAAAGGAACGACCCACCAAGCACACAGCACCGAAACCAGCGCCACCAGCAAAGAGGCTAACCAGAGGAAGACGGCGATGGTTGAGACGGACCGATTGAGAGCAGCGTGATCGCCCTCAGCCCTGTGTCGCGCGACATAGCGGTTTACGGAGCCTCCAAGTCCAAGTTGAACGATCCCAAAGTAAGTGACTAGGCCCCACGAAAAATCCCAAATACCGAGCACCCCCTGACCCAAATGGTCACTGATCAGCCGGGGCATCAAGAATCCCGTGGCAATGTTGACCGCATACGCGCTCCAAGCAAAGGCAACGTTGCGCGCGAATCGGCTTCGCCCGGTCAGGTCTTCGCCCTTGTGTCGGTTAGCGGTCATTGGGGAATTGGAGACGGCACGGTCCTGAAGACGGAGGACGCAGGGCGGCGAACGGCATTTTCGTTTTTCTGAGATTGTGGCGACTGGTCTAGCAGGCGACGAGCGGTGGTGACTAATGCGCCCGATTGGTAACACTCGGCCGGCAGCCGGCCACTACGGGCGGACCGAAACGCCCACTGTTCTTGCCTTCGCCGAGTTTTCCCACGTGCGCAGAAGATTTAGAGACGCCCGCGGCGTGATCAACGTGCCTCACCTCAGTGATCGCTGGGGCTCGGTTCTTAATTGGCTGAACTCGAATAACCGAAATCACCGAATATGCGGTCCCAACGCTTTGCTGTTTCCGCGGTCGTGAGGCGTGACGCGGCCTTCTTACTGGCCATAGAAAACTGTTCCCTGACAGATTCGCTGCTGAGTAGCTGCTCCAGGAAAAAGCAAAAAGCTTCTGGCGAATCCTCATCGACCAGAAATCCCGTGCTGCCGTGTTCGACCAGTTCGCCCATCTCGCCTACGTTGGCGACCACACACGGCAGGCCGGCCGTCATCGCTTCCATCAGAGCGAGCGAAAGGCCCTCGGACTCCGACGTCAGAACAAAGACCCTCGACTGCGCCAGCCAGGGTCCGACATCGGGTTGCTGACCTGCGAAGGTCACCCGATCCCCCACGCCGAGTTCGACCGCCAACCCTCTCAAGGAGCTCTCGAGCTCACCCCCTCCGACCACAACTGCGGAGACGTCGGGATTGGTCTCAGCCAACTTTCTGACAGTGCGAAGAAACAAGTCGATCCGTTTTACTGGGTGAAGTCTTCCGATCAGGATGAGATCGTACTTCTTGGGCTGATCGTCGAACTGAAAACGTAGGGAATCGATGCCTCCCGGTACCACCTCGTTTCGGCTACGCACACCGCGGCTCCGAAAGAAGCCCTGGGCACCCCTGCCCATCGTGATGACGAGGTCGATTTCGTCAACTGCCCGGAGCAACTTCCTCTCCAGGCCGGCGTCGGGGGCTTTGAGAAAACGCAGGGAGCGCGATTCTGAGCGGAAACCGCCGTCCTCTACCTCCCGTGGGCCGCCCCCGCAGAAGTAGACACACCAGCTACCGATGAATCGGGCGAGGAGAAGTGCGACCAGGCCGTTGGGAAGGAGGTGGAATCCACCCACGAAGTCCGGTCGGTGCCTGACCGCGGTCACCACGAAGACGATCAAGCGGGCCGGAACCTGACCCACGCACCGAATGAGCCAGAACGGCGGGTGGATCACTTTCACCTTTTCTGTAGGAGGGATCGCGATGGTCGTAACCAGCCAGATTTCGGCGCATAGCCGACTGGCCGCAAGCGGCTTCAGATGATTGAGAATCCAGCTTTCAGAATAAAACGTTCCGGTCAGGAGTACCCTCATTGATTGACTGTGCGGAACTTGTGGCGTTCGCTTGCGCAACCGCAGGGCGCGCAGCACCATCCAGTGTGCGTTCAACAGAAGTCGATACAAGACTAGGCCGGGCCAGGCACCGACCGAGATTCGACCGGGCGCACTCGCTGCGACCTCGCTAATTGGTCCGATCAAAACTGCGGGAACTCCAGTGCTGGCCAGCGAATCGACACGCTGGGACGACCTGTCTCGTCGGCTGCGTTGCATACGATTCCCGGGAGATGGCTTCCATTCAAGTAAACGTCTGTTTTGTCAGCCGCGTCGGTGTAGAGAGTTATACCGTGCAGAAGTTCTGACTGTTGGCACGTATCGGGAAGAGAAAGGTCGAAACACAGCCGATGCTCCCGCTTGGACTCCGACAGCCGTAATTGATCCCGAGTGTGACAATAGTCTAGTAAGCGCCTGGTAGTGGTGATGAGCACGTCGCCGCTTGACTGCCGCTCTGCCAGTTGTCGAAAACAATCGAGAGCCGCAGTACCGAGCACACCTTCGCCATCTCGGCGACGACGTTTTCCGAGATGCGTATAGAGCACACAGCAGCTACGACGCTGGACTAGCCGGTCGAGGAAAGATGTGGTGAGCACGTCCGCTATGCCGTCCGCGGTATCGCAACGACTTACGCCGCCCCAGTGCGGATTACACCGCAGGAACTCGATAACAGCCGTACCGTTTCTCAAATGGGCTGGACGGGCCACCCTGTTAGAGCCATGCATTTGATAGCGGCTTCTCCCGTTTCTGGAGAGAGCCAACTTGGCTCCCTCTTTCGCGAGCGTCCGAAACGATGCCGCCGGATGTCGTCCGTTCCAGACCCCCTTCAAAGTGGACGGCCGGTCTTGTCCGATGACGCTCGTGACCCGTCCGCGCCACACGTACCGGATGCCATATGAAATGCTCAGGTCGGCATGATACGCACGATGTCCGCACACGTCCCCAAAACCCCTCATGATGTCGCTGCCGAAATTCGACGGGGCGACAGCATGATCGATCCAGACGGCGAGACGGCAGTTGTGTTTCGTAAGGTCGTCGAGGGCTCGACCAGCGTGCTCACGATCGGTGGCGAGATCCCCGAATGAGTGGAGGCAGTCTACGTGTCCACTCTTGATCAGCGACCGAATCATTGCTCGTCCGTGATCGTCTGTGTTCCAGTAGGAAAACTGGTCGGGCGGCATGTCGAAGTAGATCGAGTTTCCCACCTCTAGTCCGACGCCAGCCCCCAGCGGCCCGACGTTGCGACTATTGAGGAACTGCATTACGGACCCGTACGCGTGGCGGTCTGGTGTTTCGTCGAGATCGCTGCAGATCGCCAGCATGGCCTTGAAGGGGTACGGGTATTGGCGAATGGGAACGGCCCGCTCCGAGGGTAATGGCAACAAATCAGAATCTTCTTGCTAAGGGTACCCAAGCCTGCGGTTCAAATCGCCCGCAACGGACTCGAACAATTGCAACTGCTCCTCGCTCAAGAACGTCTTCCATCGCTCGTCGAGAAGCACGTCCGAGGTCGAATCTAGACGCATCCCGTTTCCCACGACGTGATGCTCTACAGAACGAAAATCGAGAACGATCTGAGCGGAGTCCAGTCCAAGAAACGAACAGACAGCGCGAAGAGTGTTGGAGGGATCCCCGCAGAGATCCTCATACCGGACCTCGAGCCAATCAGAGCGAGGAAGGCCAGCCAGAAGGGCATCGGCTTCCTCGTTGCTGCGCTTCCATTCCCGAGCTGCTCTACGCATCTCACGCCCCGTTTCGGTGCTGACGCCAGAGCCTCCTCCCCGTAACCCCTCGTTCCTTGTATCCGCGAATTCGGCTGGATTGACATAGGTCAGGGCCACACCTCGTCCGTCCCGTATCAATCGCACCACCTTAACGTCGAGGGAGGGAATGCGGAGCAGGTACTTCAGTCGAAGACCAAGCTTTGAGGAATCCACGACCACTCGCGCACCGGTGAGAGTTCCAAGCGTCTCCAGCAATGCTAGGTTTCGTTTTTGCACTTCCTCGAGATGTTTGCGCCAGACACGCGATAGAGTCAACGCCCTGTCGCGAATCGATTCAAGCAGCACGCCGCGATGCAGCGGTCGAAGCAATTGCGCCGCGTATCGACTATCTACATCTAGGATGTTGGTCTTGGCGCGGGTAATGTCGAACGGATAGCCGCGCGCTCGCATTTCCTGCGCAACGCGCCGCCAGAAGTCGCACTCCTTAATCAGCGCGCCACACGAGCACCGATATCTGTCAGTCGCTCCCAGGTTTGTTGCTTTCAGTTCGCCCACCGTGACCGCCTCAGGGTGGGCGCCCAGCAGCATCGCCAGGAGAGTAGAGCCGGAATGGCTGGCCGCCAGGATGTAGGCAAGCCTTGCCATCAGGTAAACCGGTGATGCCTACCAGTCCGCCCAAAGCGCCGGATTTCGTTCGGACCGCCGTCCACGCGTAGTCGTGTTCGAGGCCACTTCGCCGGCGGACGTTCAGCAGCCAGAGGCGACAGCACCGAGTGTCCCAGTTCAGGCCGTCTCCGTCTCGCCGCCCAGCTACCATAGGCCGCTGCTGCCACCCGCCTGCGTGACTTGCCAAGCCTTCCTTGGCCAATAACTCCTGCGCCAGTAGCTCCTTGGTTGTCTTCGAAGCAGAGGCCGCCTTCGAGCGCCTTCCTTTTTTCCACGGAAACACGCAGCATGACGCCGATCGCAGCCCACATTCCCACGCCGTCATCCTGGGGATAGAACGTTTGGCTGCCGACGCCGGCCACAAGCAGCGCGAGAACCAACGCGAGAGTCATTCCTCCGATGGCCGTACAGAGATTGTCCTGCGTTCGCAGCAAGCCAACCGCACGCCACACAACAAGAAAGAAGAAGGGCACGACGGCCAGAAAGCCCATCCAACCGTTGTCCAAGAGCAATTCCAGATAGGCATTGTGTGGGTGAGAAAACGACTCAGCGCCCAGCTTTGCGGCCAGGCCGGTCCGCCACATGGCCTGCTCACCGTAACCTACGACCGGGGCCTCGGCAATCTTCTTAATCACCAACGGCCAGGCAATATTACGACCAGAGGTCACTTCGTAGTCGTTTACAACCGTCCCTCCATTCGATGTGGTGAATCCCTGAAGCATTCGTTCAACGGCACTGGGCACGACCATCGCCACGAGTACCAACAATAGCGGCGCCATGAGAAGGTACCGTCGCCAGCGAAGCAGGCCGAGCAGAATCCCAACGACCGCCCACGTCACGTACCCCATCCGCCCTCCGGTCAGAGCCTGCGCGTAGGCCACCGCCGCGAACGACACCAGCAACAGCAGACGGAATCGCCACCGGCTCACCAAGGGCATCAAGGAGAGACAGGCCCAGGCCCCTCCCCCCAGCATCATCGACATGGTCACGCGGCTGTAGCCGATCTCATTCAACATGATCTTCGCCGCTCGAGATGCCATGTCCTCGCTCGAGGCAAATTCCAGCGGCATCCACTTGATCACTTGGACGGCGAGAAGGAAATAGATTCCAGCGATGCTCCAGGCCGCCAGGCGCTGTCGTTCTGGCGTTCGGCACCCGTCGAACACGAGCAACCCCGGGACCACCCATTTAACAGTGTTGATGAGATACTCGCTCCACATTGTCGCGGTTGTAAACTCGGCCGGAGGGAGTCCCCGTCGATCCAGAAGCATGCGGAAGAAACTGATCACGACGACGGCGAAGTACAAGACAATCAACGTCGTGATGTGGGAGGGCATATCCCACGACAGCCCCTCACGCTTGCGGCTTGTTGCCCAGCCGACGACAACGGCAAGTAGTAGGAGGTTAAAGGGATTCAATCCCTGCACGCCGAATACTTTGGTTGGTACGTCAGGGTGTTCGATAATCGCCATCAGAATGATCAAGGCGCAAAGCGACTTGAACCAGTCCTTCGATGCGTAGGCGCTGAGGACCGCCACGAGCAGCCAGAACGCTGACACGCGGATCATACGGGGACCCGTTGGCCGACCACTCGCGTCGCCTCTCGCCCTCCGGCGAGATATCGGCGCGAGATTGGATGCTGACCAAGCCCTGACATCCTCAAGCCGGGACCAGCCCATAGACCAGGAATCCGTGCTGTGACGCAGTTGGCGAAGGGCATATCGTTCTGTAGTTCGATAAATAGTTAATTAGCGAAATACCAACAACATACCGGTCGGATCGAGCACCGAGTTCTTCTCCACGACCTCGAAGTGTCTTTCTATCAAGAGCTGTATCCAACCGTGCCGCCTAATGTTGTCCATGTGAACAATGAAAACGCCGCCTGCCGTCAGTGACGATCCGTACCGGTCGAGGAGACCCGCGATCTTGATGCGATTCACGTAGTACAGCGAGTCCTTGAAGAGAATTACGTCCATCAAGTGCTCTGGGCGATACGTGCAAATGTCTCCGACCAAAAAGACGTTCTTCTCGTATCTCTCACCGCCAGCTCGTCGACACTTCTCTCTCGCCTCCTGAATTCCGATTTCCGATACGTCCACGCCGGTGTAGCTCGCGTATTCTTTGGGATTGAGGGAAAGTCCCACATGTCCGTCACTGCAGCCGAGGTCGAGGATGTGCCCGTGTCTGCAATACTGTTCGACCCAGTTGTTGATGCGCGAGCGGTAGCCTTCATTGACCTCGTGCGAGTACTCACCCCGCTTGAACTCGACGTTCCAAGCGACACGTTTCACAGGGGTTGATCCCCAGCGCTTCATTAAGGCACGCGCCGGCCGCATCGCGCGGTACAAGAAATCAGGCATACTCGCAGATACCTCCAACACGGATCAGGCAGCCCCCATTCCTCGCTGACTACCCAGCCGACGTGGCGGCGGCTGCATGTTCCGAAAGCCTTCCAACCCTTCCTCAGGTCCATTTCTCTGAGCGTGGATCGCCCGAAGCATGTTGGTGAGGGCCAGAAACATCTGGGCCTGTGGCCAACGAAGAAAAGGCGTCGTGTGGCGCAAGCCCCCGCGATAAGAGCGCGTCACGAAATGACCGTCGTCCAGCTGGTAATCCCGGATGACTCTGACCGTCAGCCGGTGAGCGAACGCAAAGGCCTTTGGCTCCGAGTCTTTTAGAAGGGTGCCCAGCGAGATCGCTTCGGCGAAGTTGTACAACTCCACCCGGGCAAGCTGGAGACGTGGCTCGATTGCAAAGCTCTTGGGGGTTTCGTCGTCGTGAAAGAGCGCGCTGCGATAGAAGTGCCAACCAATCGCAATGCGTCGAGCGATCTCCGCGCTGCCAAGTATCCGATTAGTCTTCCTTAGATTCTTGAGCACGAAACACGTGTGAAAATGGTCGATGAAACCTTCGTTCTTGCTCTCTAGGGCATACAACCAGGAGCCGTCAGCGCGTTGACTGTCGAGTACAAACCTCAGGTTTCGGTGCGCGATGTCCCAGTACTCGTCGACGCCAAATCGTGCCCAGGCTTCGAAGAGGACGAAGGCCCTATAGGCACTGGCGTTAATCACCTGGGTGTGATCGTTGGGCGAATAGCTCCCGGCCGACGCGTGGATCGAAACCGGCGAGTCCTGAAGGTCGTGCGCCACAAATCTCGCGATTGAGGCTGCTATGTGAAGGCGCTCTTCGACTCCCGTCGCGTCGGCTAGTTCCAAGAACGCTTCGAAGCAATAGGGAGTGCATGTGATGAACGGAGTGTTGCGCCGCCAGAGTCCTCGATTGTTTTGCCAATCAAACGGATAACCCCAGCAGTGGCCGCTGTACCCGGGAATCGAAATTTCGAGCAGCCCCTCCGCTCCCGTTTGTGCCCTCTTGAGATAGATCTCATCTTCAGTGCATGCGTAGAGATTCAAGAAAGCGAGCACCAATTGTGCTTCTGCAGTCGCATATCGTTCTTTCTTGACGAAGAGTCCTCGAATGCCTGGAGCGAACGTGTCGACGGCCAAAAGCGGCGCGACGAGCGGGAGACCCCAGATGCTCTTGGCGTAGTAGTGCCGCCTCGCGAACACCCCGTATCGGGTTCCCCATAGGTCGTAAGGGTCGTGACTCTCGACGCCATGACGGCCTAGCCAGGACAGGAAGCGATCAGTAGCTTTCCAGATGTCCTGTTCGACCGGCTCATCGACCAAGGTTGTTTTCATCGACTCCCGTTCGACTGCAGAGTGCCTGCAGGTAGACATCTCTCGTGCGGCGGGCTACAACGGCAGGGTGGAAACGATCCTGCGCGATCTCCTTGCCCTTCTGTCCCATGGCCATCCTTAGGCTGTCATTTCGAATTAGCTCCCCGAGCCGACGGGCAATGTCGGCCGGATCGCTCGGGGCTACCAGGTAGCCTGTCTCACCGTGGCGAACTAGGTAGGGCATTCCGCACCGATTCGACGTTACGACTGGAACCCCTGCGGCCATCGCCTCCTCAATGCCCATAGGCGAGTTCTCCTCCAAAGAAACGAGGGCGAACACGCTTGCAGTCGCGAGCTCCTGCCGGACCTGGTCGGTGGGAATCGGTCCGAGCCACGTGATCTGATCGGCGAGGCGCAACTCGTCGATGCGTTGTTTGACTCGAAGCGCATAGGCTCTGTCGATTTCCCGCCCTGCTAGCCTTAACTCTGCGGTCACGCCACTTGCCACCAGGCGAGCGAACGACTCGACGAGTGTCAGTGTGTTCTTGCGGGGGCTGATGACGGCAGCGCTGAAAATCGTTCCCTTGCGCTCTTCGCGATCGATGCTGAAAAAGGACTCCGCTATCGGGTTATCGATGTCGTGTATGACACCGGTGGAGATGCCGGCCAGCCGTTCGCGGACGTACGGACTGATGGAGATGATATGCGGCTGATCCGCCCACGCCACCGTTTCCGCCCACCTCCACATCTTCGATCGGACCCACGCGAGTCGCTCGCCCGAGACGGCCAGATCGCCGTGGATGAAGCCATGGATCGTGAGTACCCGTGGAACCGGCATCCCGCGTACCATCAACCCGTAGGTGTCATGAGCATGAACAACGTCCGGCTCGAGGTAGTTCAAGTACTTGATGATCTGCTGTCGACCCTGGCCGACTGCGTGGGTGAGTACGTTCCTTCCAGTCCAGGGCAACCGGTGTACGGTGACCCCGTCACACCTCGATGTGGAGACTTGCGTGCACGAGCGATCGAGGGTGACGACGTTAATAGCCAGGTCGCCAAGCTTCCCAAGGCCGTCAACAAGCTGAACGCTCACCGCCTCGACACCGCCCTCCGGCGTTTTGATGGTTTGGGGAAAGGCGGTAACGATCGCAACTTTCAAGGACGGCGTGCTCAAGTACTCGCGGCGAGTCGGCCCGTCACGCCGAGAAAAAGCTGCTCAACGCGTGGCATAACTACGTCGATAGCATGGTTCTCCGCGTAATAGCGGCGCGCCGATTTCGAAGCATCACACCACCTGGCCTGAGAACTCAGTATCTTCTTGAGTCCGTCGATCAGCTCAGGAAGGTTATTCGCGGTGAATCCAAGACCTCTGTTGGCAATCAACCGGTCAGGATCAATCGTTGACACGACTGGAACGCCGTGACTCCAGGCCTCGAGGAAGGTATTTGGGAATCCTTCGAATGCGGACGTGGAGAGAAGGCAGGCCAAAGTGCCGTACACCTCAGGCATCCGCTCGCGCGGCACGCGCCCGTGTATGACGACGTTGGGTAGCGCTCGAAGGTCATCGAGCACCCGTCGCGTGTAGTTGCTTTCTCGATTTACCGCGCCCACCACGTCGAATGTGATCTCCGGAAGCCGCCTGGCGACCTCTATGAGCCACTCGGGACGTTTCTCCTCGCTAATGCGGCCGACCCAGGCCACTCGTGATGACGCTCTTCCTTGTGAATCATTGGTTCGGACTGCTTCGAGCTGGGGTCCCGCACAAGGCATTGGGATCAGAAGCGATTCCAGCCCGAACCCGTCTCTCAGCATGCGCTGCTGCGCGAGCGTTTGCACCACAATCCGGTTGGCGTGGAACAGGCCGTATCGGTACAGGACTCGCTCACGGACCGTTCTCATATGAGGGAGGCGAGGGTCGCAATCGGGATCGCTGGCGACCGAGTAGACGAAACGACGACGGTGTCGCATACACCAGTGTGCTACCTGACCGGTGACGTATTCACCGCAGTTGTGGTAGTAGAGCTCGGCATCGGCACGACGCATGGCCTGGTTAAGACTTGTCCACCGCGGATGAACGAACCTTAGCCCACGTATGCCGGCATCGCTTGCGCACAGCTTGAAGTTGCGGACACCGTCAATTTCAACCCCGTCTGGCTGCCCTTCGTTCCAAGTTAGTAGGCTCACCCTATATCCGTGGGCCGCAAGCCACCGCGCCATCAGGCTGGTCTGGTGTTCGACCCCCCCTACATGGCCAGTCGTGAGCCCGGCCAGTTCTCCATACGCGAGGTGGGCGACGATGCAAACGCTAGGCTTCCGTCCGTCCGTGCTGTCGACTGTTACGGTGTCTTTCCCCACGTCACTTCATGCCTCTGCTGAGAGGAGTGCATCCGATCGCTCCGGCTCGCCAGGGCGGGAGCCTGTTGTGTTCGACGTGGCTTCAGTCTTCAGGAGCGCGAGCCATTCGGAGTAAGTGGAGAACCGGATCCCCGCGCTACGAGCCCATGTGAGGAAGTCCGTGAGGTGCCCCGTCGACCTGTCCGTCCAGTTCTTTGTGTGCGCAATGGCGACGATCGGTGTCGGCCAAAGAGGATCGTTGAAACGTCGCATCCAGTCCTCGGTGATCGTCACGAGGATCTGAGCCGGCATCGTGGAAAAATCGAGTTTTGCGAGCCCGAGATCGATCAGCTTGCGGAGATTGACCCCAACGCGATTGAGCGGTCCCCCTGAGCGAATCGAATAGGAACCATGGCAGTTGGGAGCGAATCGGGAGTTCTGCGTTTTCCGGGCCTGAAGCTCCGCAAAGAGCTGCTTGAGCCGCGCTACTCTTCCAGACGCAATTGGCACTTCCCATAATCCCGATAAACTGGCTTCACACACATCCCCGTCCACACGCCAGAACGGCAGGTCGGGTGCGGACCGAAAGTCGCTCCATTCTCCTTGGCTAGACCGCCTCATTCCCGGGACGACCGTCGACTCCACCCTGAAGCCCTGTCGTCGCAAGGATCGAATGACGACTTCAGAAGGCTGAATACACCAGTTGCCAGCGCGAAACGCCATACAGCTACGGCCCGCGGTGTTGGCGAAGGCCACGTCGTCGAGCCATCCTTTTCCGGCTGAAATCAGGGACTCGGTTTCGTGCTCTGGTAGATCTCCGATGCGCCAACGGTCGAAGTCCACATCCCATCCACCATCGTGGCGTTGCTTCGCCCCTTGCCATTGCGGGTGCAGGTGCAACTGCACGTCGTGTCCCCCGAGCACTGCGCCCCCGAGTTGTTCTCTGACGTCTCTCACCGCGCCTCGTCCCATTTCCCGTTCCATAGCTATCAGCTCGGCAGCCTCGGCGAAGAGCGTTACCGGGGCATCGAACTGATCAGCCACGCGAAGGAGACGGGAGGTGGGCTCGACCACGCAGTGCTTCAGGCAGCCCTGACCGTTGCCGAAAACCTCGTAATCGACTGTGAGGATCAGGTGAGAATTCATCGCAATTGCGCCCTTCGCAGGGGTGTTTCCGTGCAGAGTTCCTCTTTCAGACTCCGCACAACCTCCGCGATGTGGGCTAGCGTCTGATCGAACTCGCTGCCGAGGGCGCTCATTACAGGGGCCGCCTTCATGAACTTGAGGCGCGCCGCCACTCCGTGCAGGATTCTCATGTGTGGCCAGTGGCTCCAATTTGGACAGTTCCATCAGTTCGTGCGCGGCATTCAGGATCTGTCGGAGCGCAGGCCGCTCGGTAAAGTCTGGTCCAGCGCCTCGCGTACGCTTCACAAGATTCAATTTCAATCGGACTTCTTCCGGCTTTTCGATGAGCACCAAGCGTCCTTCCCGCGCGAGGTACCGATCGACCGCTCCAAGCTTGCCGCGAAAGATGCTGTATACGGGAACGCCGAGGGCCGCCGCCTCGCGGTTCATGGTTCCACCTCCGCTTACGACCAGATCGGAGAACCAGACCAAGTTGAGGCCGTCCAGGGCGCGGTCAGGCACGATGATTCTCCGCTCCTCGCACCAGCGGGGCCACGTCCGGTGGATCAGCTCCCCTTGGGAACTCACGGTCCTGGGCAGGATAACCATTCGAACGCCCGCGGTCGCGCCCAGGACATTGACGGCCTCGACGAAGAGCCTGTCCGCCTCGGGGTTGTGATAGTGCGCCTCGGTGGCCGGAGGACGAACCGTCACCAGGATCTCGTCGGTTGTCACGCCGAGTTGGGCCAAGATTGACGGGTCCGGGTGGAACGTCGCCGTATACACGTCCTCCTTCAGCCCGCGGTAGGTACGAAGACCGTACCTGAAGCACTTGGCCAACTGGAGGTCGTCGATTGATTCCGGGGCGACACCGAGCG
>Ga0105340_1000056_pt1 | contig 48705 bp, 59 predicted proteins | sample EasRivMeERMLT700_FD_89676 | JGI IMG/M metagenome (GOLD analysis project Ga0105340, IMG submission 89676) | Soil microbial communities from meander-bound floodplain in the East River, Colorado, USA - East River MetaG ERMLT700 | ecosystem: Environmental > Terrestrial > Soil > Floodplain | place...
ATTTTTTTTTTTTTTCATCAAACTGAAAAGGATACGAGAAATAAAGTGTTCGCCCGGCGAACGGTATCTTTTTCGAGAAGGAGGGAGATCCCCACATATACAGATCCTCTTTCGGTAGATCGCTTTTTTGTGCGCGTTTTCATTGGGTCGATCGCTTTTCGGGTAAGGATAGAATCAGGTGAGAAACAGCCTAGGGAAAGGTCGGGGAAAGCCTGGAATCAGCCTGATGGGGAGATACGCGCCTCCCCGCGATCATCCCTGAGAGGTTCCGTAGGAAACTGTTCTAAGCCTCTGGAAATTGTTCTAAGCCTCCGAAACTGCGCGCGCGTGGGTAAGACCGGCCCGAATTTGCGCCTCCGTGAACGATTGTTCGGGAAAGGCGAACGCTTTCTAGATACGCGCGCCTCTCGGTCTCGAGCCTGGGACCGGAATACGCCTCCGTCGCGCTTACCCTGGGTCTCCGGGCCGGAGGACCGGGTGCCGGGGAGGATACGGCTGCGCCGGGCCGGGTCCGGGAGCGGCGAATGCAAGCGATTTTTTTTTTCGCCGGGCTGCTGATTTTTGGTGCGCTGGCGCGTTCTCGTGCTACACTTGTGTTTCGGTTGGCGGTTGCGGCGGCGAAACGGCGCAGCGGAGTTCAGCCGGGAGAAGTAGACGATGGCAAAAAAGCCGAGTGCGAAAACGACAGACTCGAAAATCGACAAGGCGAAAACGAACCTTGTCACAAGTTCAGGTGAGGTAATTGTGAGCAATACGATCGAAACGACGGAGACTCCCAAGGGTGAATCCCGTGGGCACTACTCAGCGGAAACCGTTTACGGGCTGAGTTCGGATCAACTGGCTGCGGCGGTTGCAGCCGGCGCACTTCAGCCGACGGGCGATCCCACGGCGGTTGTCATTCGTGGCAAGGGAAACACGAGGGACGAGTTCGTTACCTATCAGAAGTTCGTCGCGGTCAACTTCGACGGCGCGAAACTCCTGTGCGGCGGAAAAGAGGTTGCCGCAACCGAGAAGCCGGAAACCGGTGACGACACCAGATCCGACGCGGAGAAAGCGAAAGGCGCGGCGGATCATTTCAACTACGGTTTCGACCTGGAGGTAAAGCGGGAACTCCGCGCGAAGCTGGCCGAGCTGATCGAGGGTCCGGCAAAAGCCATTGCGAAGGCTGCACAGACGATGCTGGATCAGGGCGTTGCCGAAACGCTGGACGATGCGGTCGCCATGGTGAAAGCTGGCCGACTCCGCAAGGGCCTGCCGGTCTAATGACGGCGGCGGGCGTAGTTTGGCTGTTCATACTTGCAGCCGGTCTACTTTTCATCGGTCGCAAGTAATCGGTTCGGTTCGGGGGAGCGGGGGATCATCTCCGCTCCCAACTTTCAGAGAGAAAATCAAATGGCAAAAAAGTATGACGGCGGCGGTTATGGCGAGGCGGTTTCGGTTGCGCCCGGATCATGGGCGGTTGTCATTCTCGGCGTGATTTATGCGCCGTTCAATTCCGAGCCTGAAGCGCATGCGTGGGCGTTTTCATTCGGTTTCGGAGAGACTCGCTACGCGGTTGCACCGTTCAACGAGCCTGACCGGAACATTCTGACGCAGCCGGTTTCGGAACTCGTGATCAACGCAGCCCGAATGTTAGTTGAAGTTGGTTTGGCCGAGTCAATGCGCGAGGCGGTTTTGATCGTGCAGGCGCAGCGCAAAGCGAAGGGTTTGGACTCGGAGTAATGGCGCGCGTAATTCAGATCGGCGCGCGTCAGTATCCAGTAAGTGACGCAAAGCAGAGTGCAACGATTAGCATCGGCGGCAGGATCATCGTCCGAGTAGGTTAGTCGGAGAGTAAGGCGAGGGACAGCAGACCTCGCCTTATTCGTATCCCGATAGTCCGATATCGTAGTATCCGAGGTCGGCATACTAATAATTAGTTACTAACAAATAATCCGCTACTTATTTTTTTATAGCTACTTACTTCCCCTCCGGTCCTTACCTTTCCTCCGGTCCTCACTAAAGTATAGTTACTAACTATTTGGGTCCCATGAACCCGGACGGGGGGGTGGTAGCCAACTCATATCTGTTTTTCTTATCCTGAATCCATCTGGACCCTCTTAATTTGTTCGCTTCCCTTCCGTATAATCGTTTGCCAGGAGAACACTTAAAAGCCCAATAAAACCCCTATTGACAGCATAAATTGTTCTGTGGTAAGATCGCGCAAGGCCAACATCTATCCAAAATGTTTATCTCGGACGCCGAACTCGCTGCTCGTTTATCTTCAGAGGCTAACTTAGTTAGTCGCTTGCGGAGAGAAGATAATGATCTTATCCCTTCTTCTTTTCCCCTTCCGGAAATTCCCGAGGTTCCCAAAGTTTCCGAGGAGGAAAAGGGTCCCATATCTCCTACCGCACCCTTGGACCCTTGCACCCCGATAGAAATCCTCCCGGCAGAGTTCTCTCCTGAGTCCCTCGACAAAATCCTGAATCCCAGAATCCTGAAGAATGGAAAAGAGTATTCCGGTCGAGGTCCGAAGGGTTTACACGTCGATGAGCAGGCTGCTATCGGAGTTGCCGCTGGGATCTTGGGAACGACAAAAGGCTCTAATCTTGGTGACGTTACTTATGCGTCGGGGCATTCGTTCAGAAACGGCTACGAAGGGAATCATACTCAATACGACCCTCGCCGGGGACCAAAAGAGGAACTGCGAGAAAAGATTATTGGGGGTCACGGGGTCATTGTTGATAAGTGTTTCAATCGACTTCTCGCTACCTTGGACCTCCTTGATGACAACAAACTCTCCCAGGTGAAAAGGGCTACAGAATTAAGCGTTGTCGCAAAGAATCTCTCCGGAATTATTGCTTCCGCTTCAGCCGCTACGCAGGATAAGTTCGTTGACCAGAAAGAGCAGTCTGTTCACTTTCATATCATGCGTCCGGAGCCTGCTCTCCACGACGACTACCCCACGATCAACATCGACTCCTCTCCGGACCTCCCTAAAGATCCTTCCTAATCTTTCTCAGCTTCAAAGAAAACTCCATGACCTCAACAACCTTCGAAAACTACCAAGACAAGATTCTCCCTCTGATGCGCGGAAAGGTTAGAAAGCTCAAAGAGGGATTTGGTTTCATATCTGGAGATGATGGAAGGGATTATTTCTTCCATTGGACTGCTCTCCAGCGCACGACCAAGGCTTTCAACGATCTCAAGATTCTTGATCGAGTCGAAGGCTCTGTCATTGAACCCGCAGAAAATCGTGGACCTCGGATGATTGAAATTAGGGTGATTGATGACCGTCCTACCTCTCATCCTGCTTTTGATCCTTCTCTTCCTCCTCCATTGTCCAATACTTAAGCCGTGGTTTGGATTCCGGAAACCCGCGGGACATAAAGGGAAGTGGTTCCAATGATTCTGATCCTTCTCGTTGTTCTCATCGTCTTTGCACTCTCCGGCCCTTGGTATCCATATTCTCGGCAATGGGGATATGGACCCTCTGGCCTCTTGGGAATCGTTCTCCTCATCCTTCTCATCTATTTGCTTCTCGGCGGAACCTCCCTGCGGATTAGATAATGCCTGCGGTCTCTGGGAAGCAATACCGATTAATGCAGGCCGCACTCCATGGGGCCTCAGACCGGATACCAAAGGGCGTGGCGCGCGAGTTTGTAGAAAAAACTCCTCCCGCGAAACGTAAGATCTTTGCTAAGAAAGGGAAATGATGGAAACTGCACTCGCTCCGAAACCCAAGGAAGAATTGGTCCCGACTCCGTTCCCGGACCCTGCGGAGGAAACGCGTCTCGAACTCGAAGCTCAAGCTCTCGACATGGAGAAGGCGCGCGCCGAGGCATGGGAAGCTGGTCAGAACCCCGACGGCGATTACGTCATCACCGAGGGTCTTCCCGTCCCATTCTTCTTCGTTCGTCGCTACCGAGGCGTCGGACCTCTGGCCTACGAAACGAAGCGGGGTCTCATCAAGGTGAACTCGGGAGACATCATCGCCGGGTTCTACTACCACGAGCACGATGCGGACGGCAACGATCTCGAAGAACAGCTCGAAGAAGTCATCGTCATGACCGAAGCCGCTTTCATGGCACTCCAGGATGATTTCGGACCGGACCAGATCCCGGAAGCCCTCGACGTTCGAGCGGTGAACATCGGGAACCTTCGCCGACGGCCCGAGGTCACGCCTCCCATCGCCGAAACGAAGCCCCCGAAGCCGGACCAGGGTCTCCCAGGGGTCAAGCCACCGGTTGCAGGTCAGCTCCCGACTCCTCCGGTTCCGACGCCGTATAAGAAGTGATCGAAGTAACTTCGAGATTCGAGAAGGTATGGAAGCCGCACCCTAAACAGGTCGAGTTCATCCGTCTACCCTTCTCGATTTTCGAGGCTCTCTATGGGGGTGCAGCAGGAGGAGGCAAGTCCGAGCTTCTCCTAATGCTCCCCATACTTTACGGATTTCACGAGAAAAGTGGGTTCCACGGTGCGCTCTTTCGTCAGACCTTCCCACAACTTGAAGAGAGCCTTATCCCTCGTTCGCATGGATTTTATAAACCTCTTGGAGCGTCTTACAACGATACCAAGCACGTCTGGACTTTCCCCTCGGGAGCTAAGATTCGACTCTCTTATTTGGAAACTGAGAGAGACGCGCGTGAACATGATACGGCTGAATATCATTACGTCGGATTCGACGAACTCACTGCTTTCCTCGAATTTGTTTATAAGTATCTCACATCCCGAGTTCGTTCTACACTTGACGGAGTTCCTGCACTCATTAGAGCAGCATCGAATCCTGGAAACATCGGTCACGTTTGGGTCAGAACAAGATTTGTTGCTCCGGCGCCTGAAGGAGGAGCAAAGCTCTACGATGCCTACACGCAATCATACCGTTTTTTCGTTAGAGCAAAGCTCACGGACAATCCCTACCTCATGGAGAAGGACCCGGGTTACATCAACCGGCTCCGAATCCTCCCAGAGGCAGAGCAGCGCGCGAAGATAGATGGCGACTGGTGGGTTTTTTCCGGACAAGTTTTCAATGAATGGCGAGACCCATACGTTGGATCACCATTTCAAGGGGAGCCAACGACTGCGTGTCATGTTATTCCAGATTTCGAGCCGCCATATTGGTGGCCACGAGTTATCGCAGCTGATTGGGGCTATACGGCTAAGACATGGGTCGGCTGGGGAGCGGTGGCACCGGATGGCAGGCTCTTTCTTTATCGCGAATACGTTAGGGAGAAAACTTCTATCGAGGAGTGGGGGTCAGACGTTAGAAGAATTTCTCAGTTTGAATTAGACAATCTGGGAGCGGCAACCCTTGATCCTTCAGCTTGGGGAAAACGTGGAGAGGCTAAGACCCTTCAGCAACAAATTACAGAGGCCACAGGAATTTCCTGGGAGCAAGCAGATAATGATCGATTGGGTGGAAAGCTCCTCATGCACGAGATGCTTCGCTGGAAGCCTCGGCCACCTAAATACACGCCTGCTGAGGGATTCAGGGAAGAAACCGCGCAGCGAATCCTGCGAATGCAAGGTCCAGACGTATATTCGGAATACGTCAAGATGTTCGAGCCTGACCCTCCGGAGTTAAATCTGCCGAAGTTGCAAGTTTGTCGTTCTTGCAGTCATTTTAGGGAAGCGATTCCCTCTTGCATTTATGAGCAAAAAGATGGAAAGAATGCCGAGGACGTTCAGGAATTCGACGGTGATGACCCTTATGATGGTGGTCGTTATCTTATCAAGGCTTATTCTCGATATATTCGAGAGTCTAAAACCAAGCATGAGAAACAGACCGCCCTGGGAGAAATCATTCAGAAACTCACGGAGACGAATGATTACAACCAGTTCCACCGGCAAATGCACGTTTTCGAGCACAAATATCTTCGGAAAAGCAGGTCCATCCACCGAACGCGCGCAAGGTCAGTAGGACACAGATTTAGGGCTTAATTATGGACACACCAATGGGAATCGGCGGCGCTCCTGATGCTCCGATGGGTCAACCTGCTCGCCCAAAGAAGCTCCGTGGGCCGAGAGAGTCGCTTGGAGGTCCTCCTCCGATGGGTGGAGGGATGCCTCAGAGGATGGGACCTCCCAGAGGAATGCCTCCCCAAGCTCAGGGACCAATGCAGAGACCCCAGATGCCTCCCCAGGCAATGATGGCTCAGCGAAACGCTCAGATGCAGAGAATGCAGCAAATGCAGGCTCCGCAAGGTCTCCCACCGGGTCAAGCTCCTCCGGGTGTGCAGATGCCGCAGGGTCCTCCTCCCCCGATGCAACCAATGCCGATGGGGACGAACCTGGAAGGGCCTCCCATGCAGCCTGACCCCATGCAGATGCAGAAAATCATGCAAATGAAGGCCATGCAGGAGGGTCAGGGCGGAATGCAAGATCCTCGTGCGCGTATGATGGCTTATCGTCAAGCCATGATGGGTCAACAGGGCATGATGTGATGTGGCCGTGGAGTAAATTTGCTCGGTTGGAGGCCGAAATTGTTCGCCTGAAGAACGATTTACGGTCTGCCGAGATGACATACACGGGCTACATGGCTCAAAACATGAAATTAGAGGACAGAGTTCGAGCTTTGGAGGCAGATGAGCGGGAGATTCGTCTCAACCTATTGCGCCGATCCGGTGTCCTCCCCTCCGAGGCCCATATCGACGCCAAAGAGCGTGAATTTAAGCCCGTAAAGAAGACTGTGATTCCTTGGTCACAGCAAGCTGCCCGATTAGAAGCGGATTCCAAGGAAAGATACTGGAAAAAGCAGATAGAATTGAGGGAACGGCCTCAGGAGGCTCGAAAAGGCGCATTAAATAATCCCGATGAGCCTGTTTCTGCTCAAGCAGATTACGATAGGGATTTGATGGAACTAGAAGATGTTTCCTCCAGCTGAGTCAGAACTCCTCGACGAATCGCTTCTTCCCCAGGAAGATCTGGGTGGTCCCATCGTCCAGGGTGACTTGGAGCCGCAGGACGAAGCTCTGGCTCTCACTCCCGAGGCGCCGCCTGAAGAACCGGAAGAAAAGGAGCACTTCTGTGACTCCGATATTGCTAAAAATCTCGCCCGCATCATCGACCACCTTGAGCAGCACGACCGCTTCGCGCGTGAGCGTCTTATTAAGAAGTGGCGGAAACAGCTCTGTTATTGGGATAATATCCAATACATCTGGTGGTCAGACTTTGCTCTCGATTGGCGCACTCCGGACCAAATCAAAGAAGAAGATCCGCAGAGCGATATTGACCCAGCTCTCTATGCTAAGATTATCAACATCTACAGAGCTTACGGAGAGGTTATTATCGCTGCGATGAGTTCGGCTCTGCCGACTGTTCCCTTCGTGCCTGACGACGCCGAGAATCCTGACGACATTCAGACGGCGAAGGCGTATACGAAGATAGGAATGCTCGTTCAGAAGCATAACTACGCCGAGCTTTTGTTCATGAAGGCTCTTTTCATTCTGTATAATCAAGGAGTCATCTTTGGTTACAATGAAAATCGAGCCTCTGAGAAGTTTGGCGTCTACGAGAAGCCAATCGTTCAGAATCATGCCGTAGTTACTCGCGAATACTACTGTGCGAACTGCGGCTACGCTCTCGGTTCGGAGGAAATTTCTGCCTCCCCCATTCCTCAGTCCCCGGAGGAGGCTGGGTCCGAAGAACCGAGTCCTATGGACCTCCCGTCGCCCACTGGTCCGGTTGACGAGCCTCCCGTAGCCCAAAGTCTGCCTCCGATGGCCGACCAGGCGATGGGAACTCAGGCTTGCCCGCAGTGTGGCTACGATAATATGCCTGAATCCGATGATTTTGAGGAAATGGTCCCCAGAATCGCCGGATACGCGAAAACTCCGAAGAATAGGGAGTGTCTTGAAGTCTACGGACCTCTAAATGTCAAAGTTGCTCCCTGGGCGACGAAAAAAGAGGATTTACCGTATCTTATTCTCGAAACTGAAGAACATTACGCCAAACTTCAGGACATTTATCCCGATATTGCCGAGCGTATTCAACCTCTGATAGACATGGAGAGCATGGATCGGGCGATGCGAACGTCTGTAGCCCTCAAAGGCGACGTTTCGACCGACCTTTGCACCTGTCGGAGAGTGTGGTTGCAACCGTGGTCCTACAATGTCCTGGGTATGGCTGGTCACAAGGACGAAATAGAGGAACTCCGCTCCCTCTACCCGAATGGCGTTTATTGCGTCGTAATCAACAAGGACCTCGTCGTCGAGGGCATTCCCGACGTCATGGAGGACCATTGGACGATTACGGAGCATCCTCTCTCCGAAAATCTTCATGCCGAATCCGTCGGCTCCTCCGTAATGCCGATTCAGGACATGACGAATGAAGGATGGAACCTCACTCTTGAAGGTATTGAGTTTGGCATACCTGAACTCTATGCCGACCCTGATGTGCTCGATTTTGATGCATACGGGAAGTCGGAAGCGCGCCCTGGTCAAGTTTCCCCAGCTAAGGCCCCCGCTGGACGCTCCCTTGGTGAAGGATTTTTTGAAGCTAAGACATCATCTATCTCCCAAGAAATCGACAAGTTCCTCAATCGCCTTGAAAGAGTCGGTCAGTTCATCTCCGGAGCCTTACCTACGGTTTTTGGCGGCTCAATTACGGGAGGATCAGGAACCGCCAAAGAATACGAAATGAGCCGAGCGCAGGCTCTCCAGAGACTCCAGATTACTTGGAAAATCGTCAAGATCTGGTGGGCGCGGATGCTCTCGAAGGCAGTTCGGAGCTACGCGATCAACATGCTGGAGGACGAGAAATACGTAGAAAAGCGTGGCTCTACATATGTGAACGTTTGGATTCGGCACATCCACATGACCGGCTCGGTGGGTGAGGTTGAGCCTGACGTCAACGAAAGCTTCCCGATCTCCTGGGCGCAGAAAAGGGATATGATTCTCCAGCTATTCCAGGGTGGTAACGAGGATGTGATGAACGTCCTCCGACACCCCGAGAATGCAGGACTCATCGCCCTAATCATTGGAGTTCCTGAACTCTACATCCCTGGCGATGACGACAGGAATAAACAGCTCGTAGAGATCGGGGAGCTTATTCTTTCTGAGCCGACCCAGACAATGCCTCCCATGCCTCCTCAAGCACCTCCTCAGGAAGGTATGGGACCGGTTGGGCCTCCTGCTCCTCCTCAGGCTGCGCCTTCGGCTGAAGAAGGTATGGGGATGCCGATGATGACCTCCTCGGTCCCGATAGATGAAAGTCTCGATAACCACGAGATCGAGATGATTACGTGTCAGGCATGGCTGAAATCTGAGATTGGCCTGCAATACAAGAAAGAGAATCCTGGCGCGTATATGAATGTCCTCCTTCATATGCAGGAGCACCAGAGATTAGTGCAGATGGCAGAGGCTCAGGCTGCTGAAGCTGAAGCTGAAGGATCTGAAGGTAAAGAGAAACCGCCTCAGGAGTAGTTAAATGTTTTTCTTCAAGTTTCAACAGTTCTTTTCACCCGATGATACCGGAGGGGGATCAGATGGGGACTTCTCTGCAGACATGGCCGTCCTCAACGAGCCATCTGGAGAATCTGCTCCTGCTCCTGAAAAAACTCGAACCTTCAACGAGGAGCCAACAACCGAAGACCTCGCCGAGGAGGAAGAAGATGGCGAAGATCAAACTGACGAAGGTGACGAGACCGACGAAGGCGAGGAGTCCGAAGAGACCGACGAGGCCGACGCGCCCGTCCAGGGTAAACCGACCCTAAAGGCGATAAAAGAGCAGTTCCCTGGTATCTTCAAGAAGTTTCCAGAGCTGAAGGCTGCTCTTTTCAGGGACCAGGAATTCTCGAAGTATCATGCGACGCCCGAAGATGCGGCGCAGGCTGCGGTCAAAGCTGATAACTACGACCGATTGGAATCCACGCTGGTTCAAGGGTCTCCTGACCTCCTGATGAGTGAGCTTGCGGAGAACAACCCGAAAGCTTTCAAGGAGGTTGCTCTCAATTGGTTGCCCAAACTCAGGGAGATTGACGAGAAGCTGTTCATTTCGGCTACCGAACCGGTCTTAGAGGAGCTTATCTTTCTCGCCTTCAAGCATGGGGAGAAAACAGGAGACAAGAATCTTGCGATGTCAGCGCGCCACCTCGCGAATTTCATATTTGCAAATGGTGGGGAGATTCCGGACATTTCGAAAAAGCAGCAGAAAGAACCCAATCCTGCCGAAATTCAGCTCCAGCAGGAGCGGCAGCAGTGGGCTCAGACTCGATTTCAAGAGGCCGATGGGGAGATTTTCAACTACGTGACATCCTCGCTGGACCAGACCATTCGGCAGGGTTTGGACCCGGCTGGAACGATGCCTGAACGGATGAAAGCCTCTATAGTGCAAGATGTGATAAACGAGATGAACTCCCAGCTCGCCAAGGACCCCGTCCACGCACGTAGGATGCAGGGTCTATGGAAACGGGCTGCGGGAGACGCCTACTCACGACAGAGCAAAGAGAGTATCGTAAACACCTACCTCTCGGGTGCGCGTCCGCTCTTGCGTGACCTCCGGAACCGAATCAGATCGGAGTATCTCGGCTCCTCTCCCACCAGAAAAGTGGGTAACGGAAAGGACGAGAAGCTCGCAGCTACTCCACAGAAAAAGAAGCCCTTCGAGGGATCTTCGAAGCGGGTTGACCAGCGGCGGGAAAGGGCGACGGTTCTCGATCCGAAGAAAATCGACTACGCCCACACTACCGACCTGGACATACTCTCGGGCAAGGTCACTCTGAAGAAATAGGAGATTTATGGCTCTAACAGAGACGCAGGTAGTTGCTGCTGAGCTGGAAACAGTCCAGAGCAAAGTGCCCGTCCTGTTCGACCGCGATTCGCTTTTCTATGGCAACATCGAGAAGCGGGACGTAGAGAAGGTATCGAATCGGGATATGCGAGTCCCGATGGAAATCCGACCCGGTGGACGGTTCGGTTACTTCTCTCCGGATGGCGGCGACCTGGGACGCGGCGATGGTCAGTCGTTCGAGAAGGCTCTCGTCTCCACGGTCCACATGAAGCACGGTGTGGAGTGGCAGAAGCGGGCACAGTGGGCCACCGACGATACGAGGAAGTCGGTTGTCAACGCATTCCGTCAGTTGCTTGCAAAGGCGATGGCGGAGTTCCGGCGTCAGGTCGATTCCTCGCTCATGACGGGTGGAAATGGCGCGGTCGCCACGATCACCTCGGTCTCAACTGCGGGCGGCCAGGACACCTACACCTGCACGACGGATGGTTTCGGTGTGCGCCTCCTCCGATACGGACAGTTCGTGTCGGTTTACGATGCAGCCTTTGCCGCAGCTCGGGTCATTGCACCCTCGGCTGGAGCAGCGTTGGTCGGAACCGCAGCGCAGATCGACCTGGTGGATTATGCGGCCAAGACATTCCGCATCAAGGGAGCGGCGACCTCGCCCATCGCTGGTGATAGGATCGTCATCGAAGGGCTATCTGGGGCCAATCCAGTCGCTCTGCTTGGTGTTCCCTACCATCACAACAATGCGTCAACTGGGACTTGGCTCGGATTGGATCGAGCGCAGTTTCCAGAGATTCGAGCCTCACGAGTTGCAGCGGCTGGTCCGTTGGCACCTGCACACGCGAGGGTTGCTCTGAATCGCATCGGAGACCGCATCGGTCTCGACAACGGTGTCAAGGTTCAGGCGTGGATGCATCCCTGTCAGGTCCAGGCTTACGAGGAGCTGGGACAGGCGGTGCAGGTGGTCAACCGCAATGGCGGATCGTCCCAGGGTCTCGACCTCTACTTCGACATCCAGCAGATCGCTGGAGCGCCGATTCGCCGGTCGTATTCGTGGGACAAGACCCGAATCGACTTCATCGTCGGAGAGGTCTGGGGACGCGCCGAAATGCATCCCGCAGGCTTCTACGAGGAAGAGGGTCGGCGGCTCTTTGAACTTCGCGGAGCATCTGGTGGAGTTGCCACGGCGACGATCTTCTACCTGACCGCATCGTTCAACACCTTCATCAACAATCCGGCTTCGTGCTCATACATCGATACCCTGACGGTTCCGTCGGGCTACTGATGTAGAGGAGGGAAGGGGGCCGGATTCGATAACACGGATTCGGCCTCCCAACTTAGACCGCGGTGCAGGGTTTTTACCGTTTCACCTGCTTTGGGTCTATCGGAGCGGAACGGTGTCAGATAGGCCACGCGGCTTTTTTATGGACAACGTCTTAATCACTTACTTTAACAACAAGTTGGCAGATCACGGGAGGTCCCTTGATGGCCGCCCAATCTGGAGAATATCGTGGGCACCAGACCAGCGTGAAAAACGACTCGGAACCTTCTCCGACTTCTATGGATCAATCTTTCTTCGAGAGCGAACAGAAGTTAGAGACGTCCCTAAATACTGGTATGTGGGTCCGCGTTGGGTGCTTGAGCGCCTTACTTTTCTACCTCCTGGTAGCTCTGTTCATCGCGAGCTTGTTTCTCAAAGTAGTCCATTAGACATCTCTTCCCCGGTGAGGAGCGGGACCTATGAGCCAGTCTATGTTTTTCAAGACGCTAAAGGTGAAGCTCTCCCGGTCACTGAGTGGGCTTTGGACGCAGTTATGCATACTGCTGAGTTCGGAGAAAGGCGGCAGCTTTCGGACGCGGATATGAGGGATAAATACCACGCCTCGATGGAAGAAGATGCAAAGTATTTTGAGGCTCAATTCCATGAGGCCGGGAGGTCCGCCCTGTTCGCATTCGAGAACTCCGTGTTTGTAGATTCAACGAAAGTCTATAAAGAGAGCGTCCATGCCTCCGAGATCTAACGACATCTGCACCATCGTCACCATCCTCCCGTATCCCTTGGTAGAGGAGAAGCCCGGACTCGTTCCGGGAACTTTCATTATCCCCTACACGGAGCCGGGAGACTTCAATCTGGTCAACATCGAACGATGCCAACATGCCGTTTATCTTGACTCAAATCGTCCTCGACTCATTGTGCCTGATCCCTCTGACTTGGTTGCTCGATCCGTGGCCTACGACCACAAAACTGCTATGGTCTGCTACGAGGCCGGAATCGCGGAGCCGGGCATAGATTGGGTCTGGGGGGAATACCTCCCGAACGAGAACGGGAAACTCGCATTTGCAGCCGCGCACGGTGCCGTCCTCGAAGGGATGAAAAGGCTGCAAGATGAGTGGTATGTGCGGCTGTTGAGAATGGCAGATGACGACTGGGCCAGATACCGCCAGCACAAATTCATCACCGGACTGCAAAGAACTGCCGCCCAAGTTCTAGGACAGACCGATCGGGACTGGATGGTCCAGAATCGTATCGAAGAAAGCCTGAGCAAATGTAGGTTCTGTTTCGCTCAGGTTCACCCGGTCGCTTGCATCTGCCCCTCGTGTCATGGTATTCTGGATAAGGCCAGATACGAGAAGGAGTTCCTCGGGGCGGGTGTCATTGAGAAAGTGAGAGGTTAATGCCGACATACCAGATTCCCTGTGGTGTCCCGACCCAGATTGCACAGAATGCTGTCTGGGCGCTTCCCTCGTTCAAGGTCCGGGTTCGGGCGGAACCGAATTGCGAACTCGCACAGAGCGCTACTGGTCCCTGGGCTGCGATGACCGGGCCGGTGGAAGGTTTCGACTCTGCTGCCTCCTTCATCCGATGCACTACTGCCGCCGCGATGGTGACTTGTGTCAAAGGCTGAACTCTGGTCTTTCACCCTAGAACTCTGCAAGGGTGATAAGGTCGTCGATAAGATTGACGTCTCAGACCACCACTTGGAAGAGATCATCGAGCTTCTGGAACGGTGGTTGGAGGATCTGAATGCCAATCGACACGTTTAACGTCGAGGATGTCTTTACCTGGGAGGCACCGGAGCATCCTCGGGGAAGGTTGGTAAAGAAGGTCTCTCTCGACTTCGTTACCCTGGCTCAGAGCATCCTCTATAATGTTCCAGATTCTCAGGAACGGGTTGATGCTCTGAAGCTCCTGTTTGACGCTGAGACTCTCTGTGTTGCTCGAATCAAGGAGGGATAGATGATTGACAAGCCGTATGCGTATCATAAACCATCAGCAGAAGGACTCGAAAAGATCAACCGGCTCCGTGCTCACTTTTCCGAGGGTGAGCGGCTCATAAAGGAGATTTGTCCTCCTTCTCGGCAGGCATCGGTCGCGATTACGGAAAACGAAACGACTGCGATGTGGGCAATCAAAGCAGTCGTTTTCAACGACCCGAAAAGTGAAGTAGAGGGCTAGAATGGCGATCCTGGCAGCCACGATCCTCCAAGGTGCAAAACCACTCCTGAATGATCCTCAGGGGATAATGTATCCGGATACTGCGCTCCTCCCGCTCTTGAGTAAGGCATACCGGGAACTCCAGACCCGCTTGTCTCGCTCGGGCATGGGAGTCACGAAAGAGGTAGCAGAGAGGGTGCCCGTGAATGTCGGGGTCGCTTCCCTTGGGGATGGCTCAGGTCTCCCCTTGGGATTGCTTTATCCGATTGAAATTCGAGAGGGTGCCCGAGGAGCACCCCAGAGGGATTTCCGGTATCTTGAGGAGAGGAACTGGGAACCTACATCTCACCCGACCACAGAGCTTCAGTGTTGGGCATGGCGGGAGGAGGAGATTAAACTACTACCCGCCCTCACGGATCGAGACCTCTACATCAAGTTCATGAAGGGCTTGACCCCGATAACCGACGTCAACTCCAACATCCAGATCCTCAATTCGGAACTGTTTCTGGAAGCCAGGACCGCAGCAATCGCAGCTGCCCTCCTGGGAGAGAACTACTCACGCGCTCAGAACCTCAATGCGGACGCTGAACAGTGGTATGACGTCCTCATTGGTGGTCTCGTGAAGCGTGGTCAACGAATGCCGGTTCGCAGAGGGCGGACCAGATACCGCGCCTAGCTGCTCCGAGTTAGGGTCTGACGGTCGAGGAGAGAAAATGCCTATTGCTTTTACTCAGACACAGAAGCTCCCGGAGTTCCGCACGATCCGGGTCATCGGAACTTTGACTTTCTCCGGCTCCTACGTGACCTCAGGGGAAGTTCCCACGGGTCTCTTGAAGCCAGGGACAGTCAAGAATCCTCTCTGGGCGAATTTCTACAACAAGACCGCACATCAGTTCCGTTACGATGCGGCGACCGGGAAGATCCTCTGCTTCGTTCCTGCCGGGACCGAAGTTCCTGCTGCAGCGTATCCCGGTGCCCTGACTTCGGACGTGGTGATCGCGGAATTCGAATATCCGAAGGCATGAGCCTCCGAGACCACGAGCCGATTTCGTTCAATCAGTTCCGCGGCACTTTTGACCGGGGGGAGGACGAGTCTGTCCCCCCGGGCTTTTTCAAAGGGTCGAGGAACATCCAGTTCATCAATCAGGGGATTAAGACGAGGGATGGTTCTGCAATCGATACGGCGGAGACTGGACCTATCCGACGAATCGCTATTTATAAGAGAATCGGCGAGGTCGCGCGCCTCCTGATTCTCAACAACGCTGGGGTCCTCTTTGACTCCATAACTCACACAGCAATTCTTACCATCCCGGCCATGTCTGACTTCAGCATGGTCAGCATGTTCAACCGAGCTTACATCACTCCGCACAATGGCCTCCGTGGTCTCCCGGGAGAAAAGTTATATGTGTATGAAGGGTCAGGAGTTGCACGACCTGCGGGAGGAACAGCTCCGCCTCCAACGGGAATGCAGGCAGCAGAAGGAGTTGCGGGAAACTTCGACCCGGGAATTCATCTTTTCGCAGTTGCGTTTGAGACTGCATCAGGATACATTACGCCTTTCGGCTCCTCCTGCGCTATCTCCTCCACGACCGGAGGAAAGAAGATAGATCTTTCCGCCATCCCAACTGGGCCTCTAGGAACTGTCGCGCGTGTTTTGATGGGAACGAAGGATGTAGCAATCAATGGGGTCTTCTCCGGGGACTTTAACAACCAGACTTGGTATGTAATCCCGGATGGACGGATTCCAGACAATTCTACAACCGTTAAGACCGTAAGCTATTTCGACGCCGACCTCCAGTCAGACATTTCCTACCTCTCAGAGCAGATGGGGTCTATCCCTGCTGGAGTAGGAGTCAACATCTATCGGGGCCGCTTAATTATTTGGGGTGAAGATGTCAACGAATCAATCGTTAGAGCTTCCGCCATTGGACAGCCGGAGTCCTTTGACGAGGCCGATGGCTTCGTTACCATCAATCCCGGCGATAGTGGCGGTGGAGTCCGATTCTGCTTCGAGTATCGAACTCAGCTTATTTGTTGCAAATCTCAGCGATCCTACATTACGCAGGATAATGGAGATAATGCAGGAAGCTGGAAAGTTGACGCTCTCGATAAGAGTGTCGGGACCGAATGTCACGGAGTTGGAAAAATTCTCGACTTTGGCGAGGACGTTCGAGACCGCGCCTTCATCGCAGATAGGAGTGGGCTTCAGCTTTATACTGGAACTTTCTCCGACACTGAGGTCACCAGCAACATCTCCGACGTCTGGGACCGAATAAACAAGGCGGTTTTCCACAAGGTCGAAGTAGCTGTAGATCCTTTGAAAGGTTTGACCTACGTCGCCTGCCCTCTGGACGTAGCAACGGAGAACAATGCCATCATCGTCGTGGACTGGTCAGAAGGTTTGACCGTCGAGGATATCAGGTTCACCATTTGGGAGTTCCCTTATCGGCCTCAGACTGTAGTTGTCGATGTGAACGAGGCGGATAAGGAATCCGTCATGAAGTTTGCTGGCCTCGACTCCATCAACGTATTCAAGATAGTGGAGAATCTGAAGCTCGACAACAACCTCGCTATCGATACGTGGGTGGAGTTCCCTCTCCTCCCGCAAGACGACGACTGGCCTGTAAATCACTTCACCGGATTTCGCGCGCGAATTAAGGGGGTTGGCTACCTCCTGATAAACCTCACGAGCCTTGACGACGCACAGCAGGTTGTAGTGCCTCCTGTAACTCTGAATCCTCAGCCCGGACGCCCGCTTTTCCGAGGTTTCAATTTCACGTCGGAAAGATGCTCCGTGAAATTAAGGACTAACCAGAGTGGGAACTACTTCATGATGACGAACTTCAACTTGTATTACAAGCTCCTCTGGTCGACCCGAGCTGAGTAATGGCCGAGATTGATACCCAAGCGCTTCTCGGAGACATTGAGTCCGAGCTCCGTAAGCAGCACATCGATGTTCAAGGGCTGATCCAGGGAATCCAGCTTGAGAACCCACGGCTCTATCAAATCCTGATGGAGCTGAACGGTGGCCTCCTCTCTGTCCAGGAAGAAATCTTCCCACTCATAATTAAGGATAGGCTCCCGACCAACATCGGTGAGATCCTCCTACAGCCCGCTTCGTTCACCTTTGCGTTCCAGCCGACCTCTGTCCGGTTCTTCTGGAGCGAAGTTCCACAAGCATACGGTTATGAGATTCGGGAAGGGATGCTTTGGGACACTGCAACTTTCCGGGTTCGAACTGCCTCCCTCCAGGTCGACTTGGACCCTTTGCTCACTGGCTCCTACTACTTCCTCATCAAGACGATAAACGTAGCAGGGGAATACTCAGTCGATGCTCGTTCTGTCCTCGTCGATGTGCCTGCAATCTCGGCGGTAGTTCTCGCGCGCGAGGTTATTGATAACAACGTCCTCCTACGTTGGACTCTCCCGACTTCGACGTTTAGGATTTTGCATTACGAGGTTTCCAAGGGTTCTGTTGTTGCTGGCCTCGTAGACTCCAACTTCTTCGTGGTTTTCGAGAACGTCGCAGGCACCTACGTATATTCGGTTGTTGGGATAGATGTAGCGGGAAACCGCGGCCTCCCAGCGTCGATTACGGTGCAGGTTGCCTCGCCTCCTGATTACGCGCTACAGGATAAGAGAATCTCTCGGCTTCTTGGACCGAAAGAGGATATACTGAGGATTCCACCTTTAGAGTCTCTAGTCAATCCGGTCCTCCTAGGGCCTTGGTTCTCTACGACCTGGGAGCAGCACTTCGTCAATAACAATTGGGAAGATATCCAGGACCAGCTGGAGGCTGATTACGTCATCTACATTCAGCCTACCGACCTCGATGGAAAATACGAGGAATACATAGACTACGGAACGGTGATCAGCAATGTCATCGTCACTGTAGCTTTCAATTTCAATCTGCACGTTCAGGATGTTGCAGTCATCATTGAGATGTCTAGCTCCCTGGATAATGCAAACTGGACTCCTGTGGTGACAGGTTCTAGTCAGTATTTCCCAACCATGAGGCATCTGTTCATTAGGTTGAAGTGGACCGCATCAGACGACCGAGCTTTGCTGGAACTCTGGAATCTTAGCATCTCCATCTCGGTTAAGAGAGAGAACGATGGTGGTGAGGTTTTCGCAACTTACAACACTGTTGGAGATCCGGGCACCTACGTCACATTTAAGAAGCCTTTCAAAGACGTGGAATCCATCACTTGCACCACAAAGACTACTACAGAGCCTTACTATGCAGTCTTTGACTTCCAGGATATTCCAAATCCTGTTGGTTTCTACGTCTGGGTCTTCGACTCCTCGGGAAATCGAGTGAAGCAGACTGTTGATTGGAAAGCTCGGGGTATCGTCTAATGTGGCAGCGATATAATCAGGGAAGCCACATCTTCGAGAAGTCCCTCGACAACGGAGCGAGCTGGACTCCGATGATGATAAACCAGTCAAGCATCGAGGGTATAGCTCCACTTCCGACGAATATTGCGTATACGAATGTTCAGAATGATTTCACTCGTAGACAACGAATCACACCGGCTCCTGGAGATAGTCTGACACCCTACTATGCTCTAGAACTTGTTGGTGGGGCGGCGACTGGAGGAGATCATGCTGGCCTCGTATTCAACTCAACGGGTATGGCTGTTGACCAAAGGAAATGGCGTATTATTACTAATGCTGGTCTACTACGCTTCGAGCCTCTAAACGATGCAGAAAATTATACATTCGATGTTATAGTCTCTATAGACCGAGCGTGTTCCATAGTAGCAAGCGGTAATATCTCAACATCTGCTAGTCTTTATTCAACATATCATATCCTTGCGAGTAATGGAACTATTCGCTCGCAGGGTCCGCGTGGCACTCCTCCTGGGTCTGGTGGTGGTATTGAGCTGTTCTTTCAGTCTGGGCTTGGGTATCTCCATTGTTACGACATAACTACTGGAGGATATCCGCCAATCATTATAGCCGGTGGCTCAGTGGACATCCAATGTGCATTGACCGTTGGTGGCATTACTGGTAGTGCTCATATTCAGTCTGCTGCTCATATGGCTTGCAGCACTCTCTACACTAGAAATGGCACCTTCGTTATGCCAGGTCGTGTCGATGTTGCTGATGGTGGCATTCAAGGCTCATGGTATCTTGGGTCACATCCCGCATATGGTCTGTATTCCAATACCGGATTGTATCTCGCTGGAGGATTGACGGTAGCAGGCGGGGCGAGCTTCGGTGGCTCGCTGACATTTCCTGCGAATGTGTGGCACCTTAGCAGTGATGGAATCCAACGTCTCTATTTTGGGTGGGGTAGTCATACATACATAAAAAGTTACGCTAACATTTATTTTCGAGGAGGTAATACTGATACGGAGATCCTCACTATCTTTGCAGGTGGAGAGGTGCAGACACCTGGTGGCGTGAAGGCGATGGCATTTGGTTGCAAACCGGGTATGTATGCTGCTCCGACAGGGAGCTGGTTCAATTTCAATTGGACCGGGAACGTCCAAGTCTGGATTGATGCAACCTACGTAGGAGATATTGTCTTTTCCGACTCACGCCTCAAGCGAGACTTCACACCTCTGACGAGCAGCCTTGATAAAGTGTTGAAGATGCGTCCTGGCTCGTTCTATTTTCGAGATGGTGTTGATGCTGCTCCACGTCTACGTCTCGGATTGCAAGCACAGGATTTGGTAGAGGTCGCCCCGGAGTTAGTTCGTCAGACAGACCTACCAACAGAATTGACCCCGGACGGCACTTATCAAATTGATTACACTGGAATGATACCTATGCTCGTTGCTTCTATTCAGGAGCTAGAGCAGCGTGTGAGCAAACTGGAGTAAAACATGGAAGAATTAGTCCTGACCGACCCAGAGGTCAAACCGGAGGAGGTCAAGAACACGTATAAGGTGGTAACGCTCACTCTAGACCATGAGGCGATACCATTAGCTCCGCCTCCTCCCGAACTACCGGTGCCAGGCATGGTTCGTATTGTTCTCAGGGACAATCTTGGTGGGACGTTCACTCACCAATATACTGGCAAGACTGCGACCGACTTCATCAAATATATCAACACTGCAAACTTTACAACCAAAAGCCTGCATAAGCGTATCCTTGAAAGGTTAGCAGCAGACGGTATTCTTCCTGGGACCGTAACTGGAACACCAGATCCTCCAACTGGAGTCTTTGATGCCTGAACAACCGAAAGAACTGCCACGTCAAGAAATCACCCTTGAGGAACTCTACCAGGTCGTAGGTGAGCTAGAGATCGTTCGTCGTAAGTTCTCTCAGCAGCTTCAACAGCTCTATACTCAGGTCGACGAGATGGCGAAAGAAATCGCTAATCTGAGGAACAAAGATGGCGGACTGGTCAAAGCCGACAATAACTAGCAATTACGTCACCTTCGTCGATGAGGTGAAGGATCGTGATTTCGACGCTATTAGTCTGCAATACAACGCGCTCGTAAACCCTCCGAACGCCTCGGTGAAGCTCGTCCGCTCTCCTGTCAAATTCCAGCAATGGATGACGGGGGCGTGGAACGAGCTGACCCTTTCGGTCGAGGGAGGAGGGACTGGGCAGACCTCGATCGCAGGGTTCCGCACGAGCCTTGGCCTCGGGTCAATGGCCTACCAGAACTCCAACGCTATTGCGGTCACAGGCGGGACGATCGCTAACATCACGTCTGGTGGTAGCTACTTCAACCATCAGGGCGGGACGATGACGATTCTCCAGCCTACGATAGCGGGTCATGCACTCACGATCAACGGACCTGCTAATGGATACCATGCCCTCCTAATTTCATGCCCGGCATCTGTTGGTCATGGTGTCCATCTTCAAGCAGGATCTTCTCATAACGACTGGCCGCTTCGTATTATGAATTACAATGCGACCGTCGAAATCATGAGGGTAACGGGTGCAGGATCTACTTGGATTGCAGGGACTCTTGCTATCCCTGTGGGTGCAGACAAGTGGGTTCCCTGGTAAATGGCTAAGCGACCAGGCTCCCTTTGGGTCGAAGGGAATAGCCTTAACTACGTAGACGCATATGGTAGGGAGTGGTCCTATGCTGGCGTCTACATTAAGAACATAGGATGGGGTCGTCCTGGTTCTCTCTGGGTTGAGGGATACTATATCTTCTACATCGCGGAGTCGGGAACTCAAGTATTCCGGTTACAAGCGACCTGGAATGGAGAGTATCACGGTAGGACTGGTTCCATCTGGGTCGAGGATTGGGCGCTTCGGCACATTGGAGGAGGAGAAGCTGCTGAATTCTGGGCGCACGATAACCTAGCTCATACAAACGTAACGCATGTAGATACCGGAATCGCAACTCACACCAACACGCATACAAACGTAGCACATAATAACATAGCGCACGTCAACTGGCACTCAAACGTAGCACACGTAAATTATCATACCAGTTACGAGCACGCCAATTATCACGGGAACACTCATACAAACGTCCCGCATACTGATGAGTGGGCTGTCTTGGAGCATGGGGATTACTACTCCCCAAATTACGGATATCCTGCGGCTGGTTCCTATCATCATGCGGACTGCACGATTATAAGTCGAGGACAAGCCACTGGTCAGCATGGAGACCATTATGATGCACCTCCTAATACTCCAGCTCATAATGATGGTTACTACTTCAAGGATCACTGTAACTTCCACGATAACCTAGCACACGCAAACAACCATTACGACTCACCTGGGCAGTCAGCGCACACAAACTACCACGGGAACACCGAGCACGTTGACTACTGGACCCAGACGGCGCACTCAAACGCGCATGGGAATACGCATACGAACGTCGAGCATCAGGACGTTCCTCATGCGAACCATAACGACACGATTCACCAGAATGTGGCCCATGCGAACGTCACGCATCAGGATCAGCCTGTCCTCATAGGATACTAATGACTGTCGAATATCTCCCCGTTGGTATCGCCTGCAATATCGCCTGCAAGTATTGCTATCAGGAAAGCCAAAGAGATGCAGGGAATATCAACATGCCTCGGAACTGGGAGAGAGTGCGCTCCCAGCTCGACCGCATTGGGGTCGACTTCGCAGTCTTTGGTGGGGAGCCTCTGCTGACCCCTATGGCTCACCTCGAAGAAGTGTTCAAATATGGCTTCGAGAAACACGGTAAGAATGGGATTCAGACTAACGGATCTCTCATCACCGACGAGCATATCGACCTATTTGATAAATACAAGGTCCACGTAGGCATCTCGATAGATGGACCTGGCGAGCTGAATAGTGTTCGCTGCACGAACGATTTGACAGAGAAAACAGAGAGCGCGATCAGGAAGCTATGTGATCGGGGAATCCCTCCCTCCCTCATTATGACGATCCACCGGGGGAACAATGATATTCCTGCTCTCACTCGCTGGCTTGATTCTCTTGCTCTACGAGGCTTACGCTACCTTAACTTCCACGAAATGGAGCAAGAGTGCGGACAAACGGAACCCGCCCTCTCCGAAGCCGAAACCATAAGGAACTTCCTCCAGCTCTATGAGTGGTCGAAAGGGACGAAGTTCTGGATAAACCCGTTCGTCGATATTCGTTCGCTCCTCACAGAGATGGAGCCAAGAGCCAACTGCGTCTGGCACGCTTGCGACCCCCAGACTACCGAAGCCGTTCAAGGAATCAATCCCGATGGATCAATGTCAAATTGTGGTAGAGCTTATAAGGACGGCGTCAACTGGCTCAAGGCTGATACCCCCGGATTCGAACGCTATGTTGCGCTTTATCACACTCCTCAAGAACACGGCGGATGCGCAGGATGTAAGTATTTTGCTTTCTGTAAGGGTCAGTGTCCGGGCACTGCAATCGACGGAGATTGGCGAAACCGAAGCCTAGAGTGTCGTCTTTGGTATTCCCTCTTCGACGCCATTTCAGAGGATAACAAGGATCGACTCCTACCTCCTGAAGTTGTGAAGCAGAAGGAAGAGGCTCTGATGAATCGTTGGGCCTCTCCTCAGAACAACGAGCATGGGGACAAGCACGGAGATATTCCTCATGGCGACAAGCATGGGGATCATACGGATTACGGTCCTGGAGTTGAAGCTGTATTCTGCACCGAGAAACCAGAATGGTTACTGACAAACTAAAGCGTCTTGATTTTACCATCCCGGACTTCTTCAGGACCATCTGGGTTTCTGAGGAAGCGAAGGATCTGTGGGAAGAAAGAATCCGCGCAATCGCTGCGAACTGGCCTTACATCGAGAGGGCAGCACTCCTTCATGGAGTAAGACCTGGAATTCTTCAATCTGTTCCTCCTATGGACCTCCCGATGGTTCAACATTGGGCTATGGAGAACAAGGTTCCAATGGTCATCCTAGAACTAGAGGGGGAGTCTGGTCTTTCCTACGGGAATGCTAGAATCCCCTATGAGCAGGGGAAGCCATTCACCTATCGGGTTTACTATGGGAAGGCTCCAGCTCATTTCCAGGGGTATTGGAAGGAAGGAAATCAGGTAGCAATAGGTCGAGCACTTGGTTATCCTCCCTGTTGCATCGAATCCTTCAAGAAGCACTGGACGGAGGAGGGGTGGAGAGACCTCACCTACCACTCCTATGACGACCCGAATGAGAAGAACTTGATGTATAACAACGTGCTCCTCCGACAGCTCGGAGTCAGAGCCGTTTCACATCTGCCATGCACTATCTCATGTAGGCCATCCTGTAAGGTAGGGATGGATATGTTCGAGGTCATGGCGAAATGTGAGCATCAGACCGAAATCATAAACTGGATGAAGACCCTCTTGGCTATGCCGATGAAGTGGTCCTCTCTCCACGGAGTTGCCATCCTCACTACGCCTCTATTCAAGTTGATAAACGCGACCGACCCTCTCCCTTCTACCTCTGAGGTGAGTCTTGCCTCCGACTACTATCCTGAGGGTGGGGCAAGTGCAAACGTCTTTCCATTCCAGCAGGTTCGGCATCTGAAGTTCGCTAAGAGCAATGACTCCGACTTCCTGGATAATGGATTCGGTTCTCGGAGTTCGATGGTGGCTGCGCATCGGTTCATCCTCTCGATGCTACCTAACCAGATTGGGGGAGGTGTTATCGGTCGAGTTCTAGATCTTGGCTGCGGTAATGGACGCCTCCTGAAAGCTATCAAGAAGGAGCACCAAGAGGTAACACTCTATGGTGTCGATACCAAGGACATGGTCGGTGACACCTGGAATTTCATCCAAAGTGACATCTACGATTTCGAGTGGGAGGGAGAGTATCAGATAACCTTAATGTCTGTGGAGAGGTTACATGAGGTGAATAAGGAGCAGGCGATTGACTTGCTCCAGGCGATTAGTTCACATTCCAAGCTTCTCCTCCTATCCACTTACAATACGTGGATGCATGGATTCGACGGTGAAATCAACAACCTGTTCTCCGTAGTCGCTGTCGGTGTTGATCCGGCCCTAGGCTACGAGGCCAAACTTCTAGAGAGGAAAATCTAAATGGCTTACGACTTGAATCGATGCCCGCAGACCGAATCCGACGCGCAGGACTACATCTTCACCCTTTTCAGCCGCACGATCGGTCAGCCCGCGAACGACTGGGCGAGCGTAATGCAGAACACCAATCTGCCTCACAACGTCTACACACCTGGACTCAAGGCCGACGCGCTTTGGCCGATGTTCGGGTTCACTCAGATGTGGGGCAGTGGTGGTCCCCGAGGGCGCATCTTCCTGCCGAGTCAGTCGTCCGACGACCAGGGTTACTACACGCGACAGATCCAGGTCATCGAGGACGGTCCCAATGGCGGCCTCATCTGGGCGTGGAAATACATCTCCGGATTCGCCTACTCGCCGGTCCAGGGAGTCTCGGAAGTGCCTCCCGGAACTGGTCCTCCTCCAGCAGTCATCGTCGGTGGCGGTCTGACCGAGGCTCAGGTTCAAGCGATGATTGACGACAGCATTCAGCAAGCTATCGCCAACTTCACCGGCGTCGTCTACGGGGACAAGATTGCACTCCGAACGAACTCCGGCCTCCTTGCGGGTATTCTCGGTGGGGGACCAACCGTTCCGGATCAGGAAATCACGCTGATCGGCAAGGAAGGTGATCCTCACGCCTGGGAATCCTTCACGCTCGAAAAGGGTGAATGATTATCAGACCGTTCCAGGATTCGGATATGCTCGCCATAGACGAAATCTGGAAGAAGCACCACAGCAACGACTTTTCCGTCCCGAACCGTGAGACTCGCTTGGTCGAGTGGGTAGCCGAGGAGGACGGGAAGGTCGTTGCTTACGGGCAAGTCAAGCTCTTTGCCGAGGCTATGATAATCCTCGATAAGGATTCTTCGCAGAGAAATAAGGTAGAAGCTCTCAAGGGGCTTTTATTAGAGGCTTTTCGCGGCACGCAATCATCTGGGCTAGAAGATATTTACTGTTTCATCCGAGATCCTTCCTTCGCATCCATCCTCATCAATCATTTTGGCTTCGAGCTAGTCGATAATCCTGGCGAACTTCTATTGAGGAAGGTGTAATATGGGTGGAGGTAAGGAAGGGAAAAAGACCAACACGATGATCGACACGGATAGGACCAAGGCCACCCAAGAGCACAATACCTACATGGGAGCGGTCAACACTGGTCTAACCGGAGCGCAGTCTCGTGCGGGTGATATGTATGGGGTCCAGTATGGGGGCTTCAAGGACTTCTCAGAGGGGAAATACAACTACGGCTCTCCAGACCTCCAAGGAGCGGGAGGTGGCGGTGGAGGTGGTGGAGGCGGAGGTGGCGGGTATGCTCCTGCTGCTGCAGACGAACGAGGTCAGCTCTCTACCGATTCCTACAAGAAGTTCCTCGAAACTGGAGGGGCGGATCGGACGCTTTTCGACACGCATCAGGGAACTCTTACCGAACTCCAGAAAACTGGTGGTTGGGACCCAGCTCGAATGGCCTCGATGCAGGGTAACATCGACGCGTTCAAGGAGATGGGTCGGACGGGAGGGGTAGACGCTGCGGGTCAGGCGAGGATTCGTGGTGGGGGCATGTTTGAGGACTGGGCCAAGACAGGTGGCCTATCCGCCCAGGACATGGGGAACATGCGAGCGCGTGGGAATTCGGTCATCCCGTCGTATTACAAGACGATGCAGGATGAGTCGAACCGAATGGGGGCTATCCAAGGTGGATACGGCCCTGGTCGGCAGGCGATGGCTCAACGGTCTGCTCGGGATCAAGCCTACAACGCACAACGAGCAGCCCTGGATACCGAGCTTGGAATTTCGGATACGAAGAGGAAGGGTCAGCAGTGGGGTGGACAGCAGATGTCCTCCTCCGAGCAGGGACTCCAAGAACTCCTCTCTCGTAACAAGGCAGCGGGCCTCACTGGAGCCACCCAAGCCGAAACCGGGATGGTTTCAGACATTGCGCGGACTCGTGGAACTTCTGCTTCATCTGCTGGAGCGAATGAGCTAGAGATGCAGGGGCTCCTCCAGAAGGGCAAGATGTTCGGCACGGAGGGTCTGGCAGCGCAGGCAGAGGCAGAGGCAAATCGAGCGGCTCAATCTGCTGCGGCGGCTGCTGCTCGGGGCGACTACAATCGGCAGTGGGAAGCTCAGTTCAACGCAGGAAATCGCCTCGCTGGTCTCGAAGGCATGAACTCTCTTTACACGAGTAAACCAGCCGAGGTCGATATGTATCTCGGGGCGAATCGGGCGGGTCGGGATCTAGCCTACGGTCAACAGAGCACAACCTACGATGCGAGAATGGCAAATAACCCTAAGACAGATTGGGTTGGTTTGGCAGGTAGCCTTGCAGGTGGTGCGGGTGGCTTGATGACGGGAGCCGGTGCCCTCGGCTTCGGGAAGAAGAAGAAGTAACATGGGACTAATGGACTCGTATCGTCTCAATAGCATCATGGGTGGTAAGAGACTCGGCCCCTACAAGGGCAACTTTAGCACTCCCGACGCCCCCGAGACTCCCATCGGCCCAAAAGGGGTGAGCTTCCAGCAACCGGAGATTCAGATCCCAACCGAGGATGAGGATGACTCGTCCAGATACTATCGGATGATTCAGGATATTCGGAACGAGCAGACGCCAGGAATGACGGCTTACAAGACTGCCCTCCAGAACCGACCGCAGGAGGAGGAATATAAGCCAAATGCCTGGACTCGAACTGCCTCCGCCCTCTCTGGATTCTCTGCAGGTTTGAAAGATGCTGGCAAGGGAATCACTACTGCTATGGGTCTCAACAGGGAACCATATCGGAGGGCTATGGAGGAATACTCTGGTCAGCTCTCTGGGTTGGAAGAACAGGCTGGGATGGAGCAGGACGAGCGGGAATCCCGGATGGAAGCAATTCGGGATGCCTCGAGGATGGGGCTGGAACACGAGAAGTTCCTGCAACAGGGACAGCACAATCGGGCGCTTGAAGGGACTGCTGCGGAGAACGCTCGTGCGAACATCATGAGAGCGGAAGCCTCGACGAAGCCCACTTACGCTCTACACGCAACACAAGGTGGGTTCCTCGCGGTCAACAGTAAAGACCCGAGCGATACCAAGATGATTGCAGCCAAGACTCCTCAGGATGCACAACTTGAGATTTCTCGGATGAACGCCCAGACCTCTCGGATGCAAGCTAATACTTCTGCTGGAAATCTGACCCAGAGACAGAATGAGTTCGGGGTAAATACTGCCCTCGCTGGGACCAGAATCGGACAGGCTCAGCAGCGAATTGATCAAGCCGAAGAAGGAAAGCTACCGACTCCTGCCTCACAAACCAGTGCGCGTGAGCTGGCTCTCGACAAACTCATGGACCATCCGAAGTGGGGCAAATTCGTAGGCACCAAGGATGCTCCCAAGGGACCGGGAGACTTCTCTCCTCAGGAATGGCAGGCATACCAGACGGTCCTCAGAGCGTTGGAAGCTGAGATTATTGCAGGGGGAGGTTTCTAATGCCCCGAGGAGAAAGGCCAGTTCGTCGAAGTTTCGCTGAAATTGAGGCGGAGCAGAGTGCCCTCCTGGATAAATACCAAGCAGAGACAGGAGGGGAGAAATCTCTTTGGCAGAAGGCAAATACTCCTCTCTGGGATAAACCTGCTGAAGTAGGGGAGAATATTGCTCGCAGCATCGAAGGTAGTGGAGATAGTGTCTTCGACAAAGCTGGTTCGAGTTATGGCAGGAGAGTTGGAGCGAATGCTGCCCGAGTTATCGGAGGCTTAGGTTCTGGTCTCACCTCTCCTCTTGGGGTCGGAACTGTGGCTGCGACGGTAGCTTCGGGTGGAGCAGCTGCACCTCTCCTCGGGGAGAGTATGGCAGCAGGCAGAGCTATCCCTATGATAGCTGGTCGTGTAGCCCAGGGAGCAGGAGTTCTTCAGACTGGACATGGTTTGGGAGAAGTGGGTGGGGGTCTTTCGGAGGGGGATTATCGGAGGGCTGGAGGCGGGCTTGCAGAGATAGGCTTTGGTGTTCTCGGGATGCGGAATCCTGGAGGAAAGCCTCGACCTTCTGCAACTTCGAATGTGGGGAATGTTGGCCTTCAAGATATTGGAGCACTTCCTACAACGACTACTGGAATTCATGGGACTCCGATGGTCCCTCAGCCTCGACCTATCGGTGGACCTCAGTTAGCTGGTGGTCCTCCTACTCTGACAACCCAGCCTCGAACGATCCCGATGCAGGGTCAGACCTCTAGAGTTCCACGCTATGGAAGAATGCTCCCGGAGAATGCAGAAACACCTCCTCCTCTCCCGCAAAGCCAGTTGCCTGGGCCTCCCAGATTCAGGGCGGGTCCAGCAGGAGTCGAGCACCTCCCGGAGGCTCCAATTCAGGGTGTCGTAGAGAAGGGTCGAGTCTCTAATGTCTCTGCTGGGATGGGAGGGGCACGAACTCCTGAGAAGGAAGCGTTCGAGGCTTTGGTCCCTGACAGATATAAGCGGAGCGCGCAGGGAATCTCGGACGAAGGCCTCACTTACAACTGGAGAGGCGAGACTGTTGAGCCTCCGACTCCAGGGTTGCGTCTCAATCCTCAGGGACAGCTCCGGCCCGAAAAGGGCTTCAGCATGGACTTCCCGCAGATGGTCGATAAGTATGGCCTAGAGGAAGCTGCGGCTCGAGCGCGCGTGACTGAAGCGGAGGCTGCGAAGCTCCTCAAAGGAAAGCCGATAACTCCAGCAGCAAAACCGAAGGCAAAGTCAAAGTATCCTCCTCCGACCAGAACGGGGCCAGCACCAAAAAAAGTTGAGGCGACACCCCCTGAAGTCATAGCGGCTGCAAAGAAACTGCAGGCAATGACCCAGAGGGAAGCTGCTCCCGTCGCCACTGCTGCTCCTGTTCAGGGGCCAAATCTGGGAGCGATGAAAACCTCTGAGCTTCAAGCTCTGGCAGCAGAAGGAAATACGCAGGCTGCTGACATTCTGGTCAAGAGGGCAGCTTCTCCGAGACAACCGACCTCCCTCAAGGACCGGCTGGCAAACGCTATTCCAACAAGGTTGAAGAACGAAACTGGAGCGGTTGGGAGGGATATTGGGCCAATTACCGAAAGGCAGAGGAGGCAGGCTCTAGTTAGGGAGGCGAAGAAAAGAGTGGTAGAACCTCCTCCAGAGCCAATGGGTCCGGGTCGTGCTCCGATGGAACCTGGACCTGAGGTCGTCAGGGGACCGGAAAGAATGGCCCTCTGGAAGCGCATGAAGGATGAGACTGGAGCGGTGGGTCCGGGCACTGACGATTTGATGCGTCAGAGATCCGAACTAGCAGAGGAATTTGGGGAGGAAGGTATCCCATCGAGGCCTAGCTCTGACAATCCTGAATGGGCTGCTGATAAAGATGCGAAGTGGGCTAAATTCATGAAGGAGCAGGAGCTTCATGAAGATATGCAAAACTTCCAGAGACGGCAGGATTTAGCTCCGGAGAAGTTCGAGCAAGACATGGACTTCATGATGCGTGAGAATCCTAAGTTCACGCATGAAGAAGCGATGGATGAAATCTTCCGGCAGTTCAGAATCAATCAGGATCGAGTTCGGGATAGGGTCAGAAGGTTCCAGCCGGAGGCAAGGGGTAGTAATCGGGAGCCTCCCCCTTTCCGAGATGCAGAGGACTATCCTGGAAACAAGATGCTAGCTCGAGACGAGACGGAGTTCAGAGGTCCGACTATCGAGCAGGGTCGAATGGTTCCGAACAAGGATTGGTATGCAAGTCAGGATACCATCGACCGCGCTCAGGTAGAGTCTGTCAAGAAGTATGGTGTCAGCAATCCGAAAGCAGCCAGCAGAAGTAAGCCTGTGGTATCTATTGATGAAGATGGGAACTACCAGATTCTAGATGGGCATCATAGGTCAACCGCTGGATTGGAGACTGGTCAGGGTGTCGATTACCAAGTAGAGGACTGGTCTCCAAGGGACTCCTGGTTCCGTGAAGCTCGTGGGATGACGGAATACGACAGCCCATTTCGGGAGGCTGGTCAAAAAGAAGCTCGAAAGTTCCGAAGGGCAATGGATAACGCCGAATCTGACGAACTTGGAGAGAGCCTCTATCAGCGTCTAGTTCGACAACTTGGTAAGAGTGAAACGGGAGCTGTAGGTAGGGACATTGGACCAATGGCTCGGGAGCAGGCGCGGATTAAGGCTGCAAGAGCTCAAGCAGCGGCGGGTGGAGCGAACAGGGGTCGGGTGCCGGGAGGAGGGAATCCACCTTCTCCGAGACCTGGAGCTTCTCCACCTCCGGGAGGGCAGCCTCCTTCTACGGGTGCGGGAGCGGTTCCGAACAAACCAGCAGGGATTGGGGAGAAGGCGTGGAATGCGATGCTCCAGGCTAGAATGACGGCGATGCTGTCAGGTCTGGCAATTCCCAAGTCGATGCTAGGGAACGTGGGAGCACACGCATTTGCGTCGATGGAGAGGAAGTCGATGAAACCTCTCCAGGAGCTTATGAATACGGGGGAAAACTGGAAGAATTTGAAGGCAGGATGGAAGGCGGGAGCTGTCACACCGGATGCTAACGACCTAGGGTTTGGTAAGTTCAACATTCCTGGTCGTGTCATGGGTGCATTTGATGAAATGTCGACGAAGAGCCTGCAAAGAGCGGGGATGACCGAAAAGGAAGCTAAGGAGATCCTCCTGACTTCTCCAACTACCTTCGGTAAATCCCTAGGCTTGCAGACTCCTCTTGGTAAGCTCCTGGTGCCCTTCCAAAAGACGCCCGCGAATACCATGAAGCAAGGATTCGAGCGCGCGTGGAAACACAAGGGTATCGGAGCCGGTGCAATCGGAGCTGGTGCTGCGATGGGAACGCAGACAGATGACCCGAAGAAAATTGCTTTGGCCTCCGCTCTGATGGGGCCATATGCTCTCCCGTTCCTCCTCGGTGCCCTACCGACCGCAGGTGAGAAAGCAGTTCAGGGATTCTCTCCCATACCCGAATGGTCGGTTCACAAATCGATCACGGACCCCTTTGCTCCCTTCCAGAAGCCAGGTTTTGCGCGGCTATTTGAGAAGAAGGGAGGAGATGCGAGTCTCTGGGGTAAGGAAGGGGATACGCGAATCTGGGAAAAGAAAAGCCCCGCCGGTCGGGCGAGGCCTAAGAGTTCCAACAGGCGCAGTCGGAGGGATTAATTCCCCTCCTTCTGCATCTTCGAGTAGTTCTCAACTACGGCTGTAGTCAAGACATAGACAATCTCCTTCTTCGTGCTACCATTGAGAGAAATCAACTTAATCGTTACCGCCTTCTGAGCCTCTAGGGATTCTGCAATTCGGTCTAGCTCGTAGGAGTCAAAGTCTGCCCAATGCTTCTTGAGCATATTGACTCTGGTCATAGCGTAGCCGTGTTCTTTCCGCGAGAGCAACTCCTTCAGGAAGGTCGCAGTCCCCACCGAAGTTATCGACTTCCCGCCTCCCATAGAAACCCTGCGCGCACCCGGCACGAAGTCCTGACAGGCGATAATAGCCTCTTGCACATCTTCCTCCTCCAAGACTAGGTTGACCTTTCTGGAGAGGGAGATAAGCATTGCAGCCTTCAGGATGTGGTCGTGCAACCGCTCGATGGTCCCTGTGGTATCCGTATACTCCCCATCGGAGAAGTCCGCATACCACTTGTTGTAAATCTCCCGAGCACCGTCTGAATACGTGAACTGACCACGAAGCTGAGAGAGAACCTTCAGATACTTCGCAAGTTCTGGAATCTCGATAGACTCCTTAGGCTTGCTGGTCAGTGGGTTGACGATGCTCTTCCTGTCTGCATGGATGATATTGGTGCGCGCAACGAAGCCGCCTCCAAGTGCGTTGTCCGGGACAGCATCCTTGAAGTGAACTTCGTTACTCGCTCCAATCATCGTCAGACACGGATTCTTCAGCTTTTCAGAGCCGCTGCCTTTGGTGAGGTTTGTCCATTCGGGGTTGTAGTCACCGTCGTATAGGTCTGTGAGGATGGTTAGTGCTTGTTGGTCTTGGATGATGAAACTTGCAAACTCCGAAGTCGTCAGGAACCCAGAAGCGTCAGTCAAGGGAGGGCCTCCATTATCACTGGTCTTGGCTTTCTGAAGCTCAGTGATAATCGCTTGGATACTTGCCCTTCCCGAAATGACCCGAGTATTACCTACCTCTGTGACCAACCGTTTCGCTAGTGCTACGGGTGGCCCCTTTCTGATCCCGGATTTACCCACGAGCAGGACGTAAATGTTAGGGTATAGCTTGTAATAGAACTTGTCAAGATACACCTGATTTTTCACGACTGCTGCGATGGCTGACATACCGGCCCAGTAGTAATACTTTCTAGGACTCTCTGACTCCTTAGTTACTGACATCAGATGGTCCAGCCATGTCATCTCGTCCCCTTAAGCTGCTACTGGTAAGTAATCGTGCATTCCATCACATCCTCTACAGCCCTTAACTTTGCACTCCTTGTAGTTCCGTCCGACCTTGGCTTCTGACGGGATTATCAGCTTGCCACGAGAGAGGGTGCAGTTAGCGAAGTCGATGGGCTTATTCAACTCCTCAGTCATGATCTGCACGTATCTCTCGACGTAATCATTGGGGACTAAGCCAACGAATGCGTCGTGAGCCTCCACTACGAACGGGGTTTTGCCTCCGATGAAGCGTGGGAGAACCTTGTCCGCCCAGAAGCGAGGAAGAGCTCGTAACCCAGCCTGTCTAAGGTGGTCCGGGACAGTTGACTGTGGTATATGTGCGTAGGCTTCTCGGTAGAGCTCATCTCCCCATCTACCAAAGAATTTGCGGTATCGTCCAAAAGGAGAGACAAGGACACGGTCGTTCTTGTCAATCGCATCCCTGATTTCCTTGTGGAAGACTTGACGGATAGGAGGATTGAACTGGTGGAACTTTTCGAGGATTTTTCCTCCCTGCCACTCGGAAATGCTGATGTTAATACCGAACTTCTTGGCGTCAGTATTAACAATTTGCATGAGCCTTTTCTTGCCCATGTCATAGTTACCAGCGTGTCGAGTAGTCTTGCCGATAAACCTAAACTCAGGAGTGACTTTTTCAAAGGCCACACCAAATATCCAGGTTGATGTGAGCCGATGTATGTCAACCTTATCGTCGAATAGCTTGAGGGTTTTTTCATCTCGTCCTAGGAGCGCAACAATCCTAGCCTCCGCTTGCGAAAGGTCGATTTCGACGAATGAGTAGCCTGGGTCCGCGATGAAGTAGGAGCGAAGTTCCGCCCCTATCTCACCGTGCTTGGTCATCGTTTGGAAAGCGAGTCCAATCTTTTCGGGTCGTAGGGGCTGCTTAAGGATACTGTTAGAGCTTCGCCCGGTTTCAGTTCCACAGATTCTGACACTAGTTCGCATCCGTCCGTCGTAGTCAGGCTTAGCCTCAAAGTAAGTCCCCTTGGACTTACGTAATCGGCGGATATGGATGATGAGTTCAAGAGCTCGTTTGTGGGAAGGTAACTTGCAGGAGTTAGCTTCCAGAGCGACCAATGTATCCTCATCGACACCTTTCCTTATCGGGAGTTTGAACTCTTTGTAGAGCAGCTCCGAGACCTGCTTCGGAGAACTCACGTTTACCGGATGCCCAACAATATCGTCGAGGTCAAGCTGGGCATACTTAATCTTGTCCTCATACTCTAGGATCAGCTCTTTCCTTCGGTTATCGTCGGCTAAGATGCCCACTTCCTCTAGGTCCTTATAGAGGTAATGCAGCTTCATCACATAACCGAAGAAGAAGTCGTCGAGCCAGTTAGGAAATCCAGGCACGACCAATTCGCGCGCGGCTTCTGTAAGGCGGAGGAAAATCTCGAACGCGACGGCAGCGTCTTTGGCATTGTAGAGCAGGAGTCTGTCTACCTTGTCTTTCTTCCAGTTGAATTCCCGGCCCTCATCTTTGTAGTAGGGTTCCTCTGTGTAGATGGAGGCAAGGAAAGCCTGGCTCTTCTCGAACTCACAATGCAGAGAATGAGCTAGAAGCATTACGTCGCAGTAGACGTTCCTGATCTTGATACCACAGACGTCCTCTAGCTTCCCGTGATCGAACTTGAAGTTCTGCCCTATGACGAGAATGTCCTCCCGTCCGAACAGCTCCGCGAGAATCTTCCAAATCTGGCACAGCTGGTGGTCTGCTATCCCCTCCAAGTTCTGCCAGCTCAGGATATCAAGGAGCGGAACACTTGCGGCGTGCCACTCATTGAAGGCCAAAGCTATGCAGACTGGGAGACCATAGACTGTCTCGATATCGACGCTTACGATGTGCTTGTCAGCGTAGAGGTCGAGGAATCTCTGGAGGGCGATGGGAGACTTGATGATTTCCAGATTACGCTCAGGTGGAGAGTATCGCTTGAAAAGACTCTGTTCTTTGAGTCGCTTCAGGTCGAAACGAACCACATGCCTCATCTGGTATTTCATGGCTCCTGCACCCTCGGCGTTTTCAGAGTGCAGGAAAGCAGCAGGGTGGATGGTCGGGATGACTTTACTATCAAGGTTCAAGGAGGGAAGGACCGAACCTCGGTAGTGCATAATCCCGGTGAAGCCGTTTCCTTTGCCAGTCAGGACGTTTAGGGAGAGGTTTCCCAAGGCCAGGATGACGTTCGGATTGATGGCTCCAATCTCCTGCCAGAGCTGAGGGATGCCCTCCTCAATGCTGTGCCCTATCTCTGACAGCTTCCTGAGATTGTTGTTGGGAGGTCGCCACTTGACGACGTTAGTGACGTAACATTCGCTTTTTCTGATCCCTGCTTCAAGCAGCCAATCATTCAGCATCCTACCCGATGGCCCACAGAACGGAACGCCCGATTCCTCCTCGTCTGCTCCCGGAGCCTCCCCAACTATCACTATCTTAGCGTCGGACGGTCCTTGACCTTCTACTCTTTCTCCTTGCCCCATACCATCTCCGTAAGCTCCTCAACCGTATAAACGATCTTGATTTGTTTCGAGATAGCAACGGTGCGCTCCATGACAGCGCCGGGACTTTTCTCCCATCCCGGAAGCATCAGGATGTGAGTGCAGTGTCCTAGGACAGCCAGATCGTAGGCCATCCAAGTGTGGTAGTGGAGGTCGTAGGCAGAGGGGAAAGCGGCACCCAGGTGGACGCAGATGGAGGGAATGCCCTCACCCGTGAGTCTGATGAACACCTTGAGCGCGGCTGCTACGTTCTGCTCAGTGCTCATCTCCCCGTTTGGAGTAATGGGGCCTGAGATGTAAACAAGCACATCTTTCTGCATCTCAATCATTTTAGCCCCAGTCGTGCTTTCCCGCTCTCGTAGTAGTTCTTCTCCCGTTCGCATACGATGTATCTCCTATCTAGCTCTTTGGCTGCGGCTGCGGTAACGAAGGAACCTCCGAAGGGGTCCAGGATGATGTTGCCCTTGTAAGTCAGGTCGCCGATGATGTCCTTCACGAGTTCAATCGGCTTCTCGTTGGGATGCAGGAGCTTCTGGGGTGGCACAGCTGGAAATGTCTTGACCCCAGATAGGACAGTGGGAGAGGTCATTGCTGGTGATCCCTTAGTAGCTATGACCCCAAGCTCGAAGTTCCTATCATACTCCCAAGGTCGAACTCCTCGTCGGGAGAGTGCATTTGTCTTGTTCCAGATCATGGGGTTCTTGGAGACCTTGAAGCCAAGCCTCTCCAGTTCTCCATTGGTGTGGACTAGCTTGCCGGTCGAGTGGTCCCGCACATCGGAGCCGCAGTAGTAGGCGTAGTCGTCCAGACCACAGAAGAAGAACAGGAACCCATCGTGTCTTAGCACCCTGTAGATCTCCTTGAAGACCGGCATCGTTCGCTGGTCCAGGGTCAAATCCTCCTGAAAGAACTTGATCCACGGTGGGTCAGTTATGCAGTGGTCGATGCTCTGCGCGGGAAACTTGGAGAGCACGGTCGCCGCATCTCCCAGATAGCACTGGTTGACCGCTAGGTCTTGGTTGACGAGGCCCGCTTCTTCTTCTGCCTCGAATCGTTGTGCAGCAATGCGGACAAGCCGGACAGCTGTCTTTTTATCTCTAATGTTACGGAGAGAAGGGTCAAGCTGGACCGCCCTAGCGAGCTGGAGGTCTTCTGCAATTGGTCCGAGAGAGATGCCAAGCTCACGAGCAGTGTCTCGGACTCCCCATCCAGTCTTTTCCGCGTCTTTTTTGGGCCTACCTGTAGGAGCCTCACCGTATTCTGACTGTCGAAACTTGTGAAGTGCCTCGATAAGGAGGGCCTCCTCCCACCACGGGAGATTGTGCCGCTTAAGGTTTTCGTGGGTCTGGATGATTTTGCCTTGGATTTCGTCGACTTCGCGGACTTCGGCATCGATCTCCTTCCATTCCAGTTTAATCGCGGCCCGCAAACGCTTCTCCCCAGATACCAGGAAGTAACCCTCATCCCTCGGCCGCACAATGATGGGATGGGAGAGACCGAGTTCCTTGAGCGACGATGCGATGTTGTCTACGTCAGATACTAGCTCTGGTGACTCCTCTGAGGGTGAGTAAAAGATGCTCTCGATCGGTAGCTTCATTCTTTCCCTCTGCGAAAAATTGCCGGGAGGCTTGCGTCCCCCCGTTACGCGAGACATACCCTCACTCGTAACGACTCGCACCATTCCTCCCGGCAAACTTACCTAACTAGAACGGAATGTCGTCGTCATCCGTCGTTTCGTCCGCGACGTCGTCCTCGTCCGTGTCGTCCTCGGTCTCGTCCCTGACCACGGTTTCCGTAACGCCCGTGTCCTCGTCCTCACGGCGCTTCTGCACCGCTTCCTTGATGTCCTTGTCGGTCATTGCATTCTCCAGATGAAAAGTTGTGGGAGTTCCGTCATTTTACGTGCTTACCGCAGCTCCCAAGCATTCACACAACCTAATCAATTCACTTTTCTAGTGCCCCTCACTTTGATGTAGGGGACGCATGAATTAATTTCGGGGAGTCGAGGGGTCTACTTGAAGTCGCCGAAGCCACCGACCGGAGCGGCCTCAGTCACGCTGGATGAAGGTGCCCAGTCGTCGATCTGGTTGCGGGGCTTGTCGTTGCCCGTCTTGCCGCGCGAGGTGACGATGTGAACCATCACCCTCTTGCCCACCTGCATCTCGAAGTCGTAGTCGGGGTCCACGCCCTCCTCCTCCGAGACCTTGCCTCCCGTGGCCTTGATGAAGGGGATAGCCGACTGCGGGAACTTCTCCGAGAACCACGTCGGGATCGGGACGTCCGTTGCATCCCCATCCAGGCCGACAACGTCGATGCGCGTGTTCATCGACTCCTTGTCCGACGCGACTTCCTGACGGACTTCCTTGATCTCCGCCCCATACCAACCTGGACGGACGATCTTCTGCGCCTTCACGTCTTGCGGCGTAATGTTCATGCGAATTGCCATTTGTCTACTCCTGTCTGCACTTGCTTGTTGTAATACGACGCCTTTATTCCATTATCCTCCAACTATTTACAAGGCTGGCCGCTCCCAATCGCTGCTCCACACCGCTTGCAGAATGAGCCGTTCATGTAGAACTCCCATTCATGTTTTATTTCCTCAGGTTTATCCTCCGGGAAATTTGGTGCGTCGCCTGGGAAGCGAACACGGTCAGCCTCGATGCACTCAGGGCAAATTGCGATAGCCCTGAATACGGTTTCGTCAGGAACCTCATTGCTGACCGATTTGTGGCAGATCCAGCAGATGAGTCTCAAGCAGTTACCTCCTCTGCCTTTCCCTGGAGCTTGACATTGTGCTCTGCACAATACTTCTGCAAAATCGGATACAGAGGCTTATTGGTAATGTCAATGCGTGGAGGCAGAGGGAGCGCAGTCTTTGCCATATCCTTACCGGTCGGTTGGGTAAGGACGAATCGCTGTGCAGGCTCATTCGGAGCACTAGGTGGCTCAACCCCGAATTGGTAGATTTCGTTGAAGTATATGGGAACCAGAGAGGGGGTCTTGGTTCCATAGGCTGCAATCGACCTCGCTTTCTTGAGAGTGCCACCCCCAACGTCTACGCTCTTGTCGACCGGGTGAGCAGTGAAGATGACGTTGCAGGGGAGAACCTTGGACACGTCGAGAATTTGCTGGACGACCGAAGTCTCTCCATTGAACTCGTCCCAGGAGGGGACTTGGATTCCGCTTGTAAGCTTCTTCCCTTTTCCCTCTTTGGACTTAATTCCGAGTTGAAAACCTACAGCCGTGGCAGTAAGAGCTGTGATAGAATCGACCACAACCGTCTCCCAAGGACACCGATCCTGGAGGTCTTCAAACTCTCGCGCGAAATCCATGAACGAGATACAACCGGGGAAGTTCGGGCCGGGTCGGATGGCTTCCATTCCAACGAGGTCATAGGTGATGTCCCTCCTATTGGGATAGAACAGCTTCAACGGCTGCATTCTCCCGTCGAAGTCGAAGAACTTAATGGGGCCGGGAAACGACCCTGCTGCGACAGTTTTCCCGTTCCCATTGTCGCTGATAAAGAGGGCCATGATGCGACCCCCTAGCACAATGTCGAACACGTTTGGCATCAGAGTTTGTCCATTTCCTCGCAAAAGACGTTCTTGACAGCATTCTTCCACTCATCGACACTAATCTCTCCTAGCGCCTTGAGTGAGTCCTCTGCAAACTCCAAAGTTCTCCCGATGACAGTGATGCCAATATTACGGAGGAGCACCGACCTCCGTAATTGTAGGTCTTTGATGTGAGCTGCAAGTTCAGGATGCATCAATCAACCCTCAGGAGATCGTCAAGGTTGTTTAGAATCTGTGTGATCTCTGCCTCGCCTTCGGTCTTTCTCCCCTTCGTGTTTGCCGGTCGGGTGCAGGTGACACAATGTGGCTTGCGCTGGTCGAGATTCTTCCGAGTCATCTCGAAGATGTTTTCGCAACGATGGCAGACGCACTGCCTACCGAGAACCATCTCGTTGACCAGATAGTGCCCGCAGTTGGTGAGGATGCACTTCCAGAGTGTGGAGGTCCCCTCCCGGTTGAAGGTTACTTTGATATACTTATGAACGTCGTGACCCCACTTCAGTGAGGTGGCGCTACGCCTCTGTCTCGCCAACGGCCTCCTCCTTCTTGTCTCGGGTGTGCGGCGACCACGGATCACCCTGATAGTATTGAGAGTTGAGCTTGAATTCGCGCACCTGTGGTATCGAGCAGCACACCTGTTGAAAGATGCACCCTGAATACTTGTCGCAGGACGTGAAGTTGGGCGGGAAGTAGTTCTGGTCGATGTAGCCGACAAGGACATGTGCCCAATAGATCGTCTGCTGAACCCATTCCCGAATCAGCTCCCGCTCGTATGAGATGAACTGACGCTGAAACCTTTCGGACGCCGGAATCGACTTCTGGAATCCGATCTTGTTGATGATGACCTGATTCATGTTGAGCGCCCAACAATAACCCATGAACTGGTTAGACAGCTTGTTGGGATTGGACCGACGAGATGCTGTCTTGTGGTCCACGATGTAGATACCGTGGGGTGAGGGATGCTCTACGATGGCGTCGATGATTCCCTCGTAGGCAATGGTGAGACCGGGCCTCGTTGGGGTGTCCGGCCTCTCGTAAATGACCTTGGAAAAGCTCTGCTCGACTTCGAGAACCTTCCAGCCGTCGCGCTGCCAATAGAGGACGTTCTCCTTGAATTGCTTAATGTCCTCCTCGGCAGTCGCGACAGAGAGTTGCATGGGGAGGTATTCCTTTCTCCCCTCTGCAATGGCACCAGCGATCAGGAGCGCATGATCCGCGTCCGTCGTGGTCATGCCCGCCTTCTTACCACGGAGGTAATAAGCGAGCATCTTATGCATCAAATCGCCCTTCTCCAGAGCCTCCGCCTTCTCTGTGGGGCGCCAGTTGTCTATGAACTGCATCTTGACCTTGCGCCCACACGAGACCAAGGTGTTCAGGATCTGCGAGTCAATGGCGATATTCCTCATTTATTCCTTCTTTGTGATCTCGGCGTCCTCAGGACCACCAATGACATTGATGTGCCAGCGGTGGTCCGTTTTCTCGTTGAGGAACTGCTCCATCTCCCAGACAATCCTGAGGTCAGTGAGCTTCATGTTTTCGAGGAGCTTGACCTGGAACTCTTTCGCTCGGCCAAGAGGAGCGGCGACACGGAAGGTGAGGAGCATTACTCGACCCCTCGCATGAGAATCCGAACGCGGTCAGGATGATGCACCTTCCTCTTAGCCACCTTCGCTCCAGACGTTGGTGCTGCTTTCTTCTTGTATTGTGGCGCACCCATCCTCGAGGAAGGCGACTTGGGAGTCAGGAAGTAATCTCCGGGTGCGAAATCGTGGTTGCGGTCGAATGATACTATCTCTCTCTGCACGCGCTCCGGGGTCGAGAAGCGAATCGCTTTGTTCCCTCGGATGATATAGGACGAGGAGAGACCGATGATAGCACCGTCAGCCTCCATGTCTCGACGAACCGCCCGAGCCAACGCGCACTCGGATGGGTCCATCTGCTTTGCCTCTGTGCAGTCCTTCTTCGACACCTTGATATCGACAGACTGGTCTGCATCGACAGCAACTGTGACCTTCGGGAAGAGCCGAGCCACGCTCCTTGGAAGGAGAACGTGTGAGTCTTTCCGAATCTTAATTCTCTTTGCCATTTCTACTCCTTATTGACGATCCACTTTTCTAGATCTACTAGAAGGTTTATTACCTCGTGGTCTGTGATCCAACAGTGTCCAAGTTCAGCGAGCAAAGCGTTCGCCTGCCGAACAGTTATGGGATAGCTACCCTTCGTATCCGCATTGGTTGCAGATTGCTCGGTCCCAAGTTGACCCGCAGGAGGGACACTTGGAGTCCGCGTTGAGCCTACTTCTGAGTCCAGAGGGTGCCTTGTTAGATGTTCTAGGTCTAGCACTTGCCCCAGTTCGAGTTGCAGGGGTCTTAGCGTAATGGGAGTCCGAGATTTGGCCCCAGACTTTGTAGTAGTCGTTCGGGGCCGCGTGACAGAGCCTTTCTGCCTCTTCTTGACTCCAACCTTCTTTTTCGGCATATCGGTAAATCCACCATTCTCTTGGCAGGAGCCTTACGCCGTTGAATTGACCACAGCAAACTTCAGCACGGACACCAGCTCCGAGGTCAGGCATCCGGTTCTTCGTGACCGAATAGCATGACCACGGATAGATGGCAATGATGAAGTTGTTTGTGTGGCAACAAGTGCAGCAATTCTCTTTTGGAAAATCACTGCACTTGAAGACCCTAGTGCCTTCAGAAGAAAAACCTACCGACATCCCGTCGAACTTAGTCGGGTCCCACATTACTGGTTCTCCTTCTCCCTCCGCTGAGTGATTGCGTCGTAGAGCTGCTCGACCTGCCTCCTCGTGAGCGGCATCACCAGTATGAGCTGGCAGATGTCGTCAACGATTTGCTCACGGGGAAGCTGTTTAACCTTTGGTAGAGGGTTCGTCAAAGATCTTCTCCCAACAAGAGTCGCATACTCCAGTCTGCATGGCCTCCCGTTGTCTAGGGGAGAGTTCTGGAAATGCCTCGTTGACATGCCGACCCTGTGCCCACCTGTCCCATCTGATCCGGAACTCCTGCTCGGTGTAGCACTCGAATTCCTCTGAGCGTTCTCTGCCACAGGAGGGACAGTGAACCTTGAAGAATACGCTCACCGAGGTCTCGCTCGGATAACTCGCATCCCCCGGACGTAGCCACCCGCCTCTTGGATGTTGAGGATGTCGCCCTCCTCCAATTCGATGGCGTCACCTTCGTAGTCCGGCTCGTTCTCCACAACGACCACAATCTCCTCGTCGTCGGGAAGGCCAGCAATGTCTGCCTTCAAGTCTGAAACCTTGTAAACCATGACTCTCCTTTTCGGTAGCCTCGGAGTTGATACCCGCTTGTTTTTCCCAGCCTGTTTCATCAGAGTTCCTCCTCTGAGATAGGCTCATACGCCCCGGTGATGTCGGGCCTCGGTGAGTCGGGATGCAGCTTGCACCAACGCTCGAAGCACGACTGACAGATTGGTTCTCCCTTGATGGATGGGACCTTGCGTGGGTTGAAACTTACCATCGCCCCACAGGAGAGGCAACGACCCATCGCGAACAGGTATCCCATTACGGCCTCCCGTCCTTCAACCGCTTCTCGTTCGTGACCTCGATGTGACTGAGAACGGAGTTGATCGTGTCCCATTCCGACGAGTTGAGCTTGACCCACTCGCCGTCAATGAGCCGGTGCTCGGTAAGCTGGTAGCTCTGGGTCTTACCCGAGTAAACGAGCGACCACTTGTAATCCCGCTGTTTTGACGTAAGCATTTGGTGCATTAGATCCCCGCTAGGTTGCGGAGCCTCCCTGCCAGTTTAAGTAAGTCCTTCGTGATTTCATCGCACCTCCGCCTTCAGCGCATCAAGTTCCCGACGCAACTCGCCGAGGTTGTGAAGCTGGTTGATGATGACCTCCTCCTTGGCCGCGCTCTCACGCATCGCGGCTTCCTTGCGAGCAATAGCGCCGATGACTTCCAGCCGCTCGGCATTCAATTCCTGCTTCAGTTCTTCGTTCACTCCCGCCGCTTCAGCAAGGCCGTCACCCAACTGACGAATCGTCTGCTGCAACACATTGATCTGTTCTTCCAGTTGTGCGATGCGATCCGTGTGGACATTCAGCATTGCTTCGAATTCGCCTCTGAGACTTTCCTGCATCTGGGCGACCTTGCCCTTGTCTACCCTGTTACTCATTAACCTCCGCGCTTGCTCGCAGATGGAGCATAAGCAAGAGCAGTGCTGTGGTTCTAAACATGCACGACAGTTAACCACAGTGCCTCCCTCGCACTTTCATGACCGAGCCATCGGGTTGTGGGAAGTAGCTCAAGGAGCCGATGGCGGCCTCCTCGAATCCGTTGGAATGAATGGGACCGTAGTAGATGGCGACCATGTGGGGAGTAACTGTAAGACGTGCCCACTGCCTCTCCGTCTCCATTGAAGGAAGATCGGAGAGCGCCATCTGAACCGCTGACGCTTTTCCGTGCAAGATGAGACTCCAGTTCCAGTTCCGGTTGCCGACATAGACCCAAGAATACCCTCACAGGCAGGGCATTCCTCGAACTACTCAGCGAGAATCTCTGCGATGCGACGCAACTTGTCCTGCGATGCTGACTCTGGCTCGAACAGGCGCTCCAGCGCGTATTCGATTAGAGTAGAAACGCTGATCCCTTGGGCCTTCGCCATCTCGATGGCTTTATCCCACTTGGAGAAGTCGCGCACGTAAATCGTCTTGTTGCCGTATTGAATGTGTCGACCAGATCGAGGGCGTCCTCTGACGCGCCACCCTTTCTCTCGCGCACAGTTAATACAGAGGTCATCAGGACCATAGAGGCAAGAAGTGCCCGGCACATCACAGAATTCCTTGCCTTTTGGAGTATGCCGACGGGGAACGCTTTTATCCATATTCACCAGAGAAAAAAGAAAGGGGTCCGAAGACCCCAATCTCGAGTTAGGCTGCCCATTTCTTGAGACCGTTGCGATTCAGAACGTCGGCCAAATCTCTCATGAGGTCTGACTCGTCCCAAATTGTCTCCACGTTATCCAGAGTCGCGTGGAGAATGCTACGCTTCCTCTCGACTAGCTCGGTCAGGAAGTCGTCGATCGAACCTGCGGCGATCAGGTAGGTCGCCATGATCTTGTCGGCCAGCTGACCCGGTCGGGGAAACCGTGCTTCAGCCTGCTCTTCGTTGGAGGGATTCCACTGTCGCTCCATCATGAGGCAGTCGGAGCAGAACTGCATGTTCAGCCCTTCGCCTGCGCTCTGCGTGGATGCGATCATGATGCGGAAATTCTTGCCGGTTGGAACTTCGAGCAGAACCGGTTTGTTCTCCGCGTCGTAGCTTCTCTCAGTCCTGACACCCTTGAACTCGGCAAGCACGTCTTGCCTTTGCTCCATTGTCAGGTCCGAGATAAGCATGAGAGGAAGTTCGAACGTGCCATACTCACCGCTCTTGTTCAATTCGTCGATGAGCCGGGAGAGACCGGCGTAGAGCATCTTGCGAGTTGAATTGTGATGCGTGAATATGACCAACTTGCGGTCGGTGGACGTGAGAAATTCTTCAACGAACTCCGTGGCTGCCGGAACTTTCGCTTCTCCGGTCAGCCGCCGCATTCTGGAGAAGTATCCGAGAATGTTGCTTATGTCCTTGAAGTTGATTTCCTCAACGTCGGACATAAATTCTTGGAACTCCTTGATCACCGCCTTGTAGCGCTCCAGAACGTCCCCACCCATCTCGGCGTGACGGAACATTCTGGAAATTGCAGGTAGCTCAGGTAGCACTTCGGCCCTCGTGAACCGTTGAATGAATCCCTTCGTTTTCTCGTGGAAGCGGTCGGGATAGGTGAGAATGCAACGCGAGCCAGAACCGACCGGGGTTGTTTCCCTCTGGATGAAGTGCTGTTCAGAAGGATACAAGGTCGGGTTGACCAAATGCAGAATCGGCGCATACTCGTGAGCCGAGTTCTTGATCGGGGTGCCGGAGAGACCCATGACGCTCGGTCGCTCGGACCCGGTGCGCTGCCATGCAGAGGCAATCTTCTTAATTGCACGGCACCTTGAGGAGGCGGGGTTCTTGATCATCTGGCACTCGTCCAGAATGATTGATTTGAACTGGCTGCAAACTGCATCGTCCCAACGAATGACGTTCTTTTTCAGTTTCTTACCAGTCCGACCGTTGGTGAATTCTTCCCCGACGAGACCCACAGCGTTCAACCTCTCCCAGTCGAGATCCACGTCCGGGCGAACCAGACGCAGCGTGTCGTAGGAGATGATGACGATGGGGAAGTATTCTACGTAGGGCAACTGATTCCCGTTCTCTATGATCTGGGGAATCATTTCTCCGTTCGACCAATTCACGAACTCCATCCAAGTATTGTAACGGAGACCGGACTTGGTTACGAAAAGGATGGGGGACATGGATGCTTCGTTTCTCTTAGCGAGAATTGCAGCGATAACCATTTTCCCGACGCCCATCTCGTGAGCCAGAATGCAGTTCAGGCCCGCTTCCTCGGCAAACTTAGCGGACCTGAGCTGGTAGTCATACGGCTTGTGGCCGTTTCGTGCGACGATGATGTCTTCGAGCGGTGTCTCGATTTTGTCTTGAATGAGGCAGTGGCCGCACTCGAGGAAAATGAACCACCGAGTCATCATGTCCTGTCTCTTAGTCTCCACGGCAACTTTGCCGCAGAAAGGACAGGTCTGTCGGAGCGTAGCGATGGGTTTTCCCATTACTTAGCTCCTTTGAACTTCTTCTCGACGTGTGCGATCGTGGCTTCGTCCAACTTACCCAACGCCTTGAGTTTGTCGATGACTTCCTCTTTCGAGTCACCCATAACATCGGCGTATACGTCTGCGAGCTTGATCCCTGCGCCCTTGGGAGGAGCAGCAGGCCGGTCCTGCTTCATTCGAGTTGCAGCAGCCTTGTTATTCCCGAGAATGTGCTGCTTGGTTTTGTCTAGTTCCTTGATTTTCGCTTTTCTCTCGGAACTCTGACCGTTCAACCTCTCAGCAAGGCCCGAGCGCAGACCCTTCTGAAATTCGCGCGCCTTGTAAATGTAGGCTTCGATCTCGTGGAACTTCGAAATGACCTGTTCGTCCGTGGCCGCCGTGACCGAGAAGGAACGGCCTGCAAGGTAAATCGAATTCGGTTCGTTCGGCTCGGGGACAGCGATTTGCTGCTCCGAAATAAACGCACCACCTGAGACCCATTCGGTCTCTTTGATCTCGAGCTTGGTAATTACGAAGTCAATGCTCTTCGCAGCGTGCTCGGGAAGCGGCTCCTGTTCAAAGAGCGGGGTCGCAGCCTGTGGACGAGGAAGGCTGTTACTTGGAGGAATCGGTCTCGGCGTCGGCTTTTCTTCCGGGCTTTTGGCTGGAGAAACAGGCTCGACACTTGAGGGTTTCGACGATTCGTCCATTGCGTCCGCCTTTTCGCTCCCGTTTGACGGCAAGCTCACCACCGCATCGCTTACAGATTTTTTCCATTCGGTCTGCTCGGCCTTTCCATTCTGCTGTTCACGAGCTGCGAGGTAGTCGTCAAAGCTCTCGAATTTCTGAGCTTCCTGATCTACCTCATTCACCAATTCCGACAGTTTGTCTTTTTGTTCCATTGCTCTGCGTTTCTCAAATGTTGCGTGGTTGAGAAGTTAATCGCCATGTGAATTTAGGCCATCTATGCGACGCTCTCTTGAAGATCCCAAAAGAGCGTCGGTAACATGGTCTAGGTCTCTGAGCGGGACGTGAGAACCTCGGTGAGGCCAATGATAAACGCGCGCTCGTAGGTCATCTTTTTCATGACCCTGGGGTCTTCGATGCGGCAGTTTAGGCTTCGTGCGTATTCGAATATGGCCTGTTTGAACCGCTTGATCTGTTTTGCTAGTTCCTCTGAGGTCTCATTCTTTCCAAGGCGCTTTGCCTCGCGGTAGAAGTGAGCGAATACACCGTTGGAAAACTGTTCGCCGTCCGAACTCTTTTCTCTGCCGTTCTCCAAAGTGTAGTAGGCGTGAGGAAAGCCACCGTTCTCCGAAACCGCCACACAAACGGCCAGCGTGGAGAAGAAATCCTTCCGAGTTTTGTAAATCTCCTCGGCTGCGTCCTTCGCCTCGTTGTGCGTGCTCCAGATCGTGTCGTCTTGGACCCAACCTGAGAGAAGGTGCTCGCGCACAAAAACGTAGTAGTCTTTTTGTTCCACTGTAGTCTCCAGAAGTTAGTGTTTAGTAGCCCGTTTCGCAGGTTCAATGATCTGCGAGTTGAAAGTGAACGACCAGATAATGATCGCGCACATGCGCTCTGAGAGTGAGCAGATCCAGCAGGAGTCAATAGTTTTCGCCATTGCCATTCCAACCTGCTGCTCTTCGAATCCCATGACCAAGTCCGGGTAGTCGTAGGATTCGAGAAGTTCAAACACGCGCTCAATATACGCGCCCTTGGTTTCCGAAGTGGGCCGACCCGACACGCTAAGAACGGCCATTGGATTTCTCCCGTGCAAAAGCCGCGCAGTAGCTCGGAGTCCGCACAATTCGCGGGATGACCCGATACTGAATTCCGGGGTTCACGCGCGCCTGCTGCTCTTTCCAATCCAGAGCATCGTTTCTCTCCTCGAACAGCCCTTCACAGCACCACTCGAGATACGAACCAGTGCGCCATTCCATACTCCAAACTTCCCGGCAGATGGGAACTTTAGGAGCTTTCGTTTTAGCCATGCTTTCTCCTTAATCGCCCGAAATTAGGCCATCTAGAAAATTCTAAGTAGCTATTCCGGTGTATTCAGTCGGGCAAGCTACAGAACTTTCCACATAGTCAATTTCCCTATGCTCATGCTCGGCTTACTTGCTCGTCGCAGGGCACCCTTGATCTGCGTTTAACGAATGTCACTGTGGTCCAAACTTCCCCTCCGGCCATATTCACCACGGTCTTTTGTGGGGCCATTAGGTTAATAACTTCTGCTTAATTCCTTATTTGCGGGAATTCCAACCGGCTCCTCGTTAGACGTGGGAACCAGAAGTGCAGCGTGCTACATTATCGCTTGGGTCAGTGCTCAGCTAGATCAGGTAGGTGCCGGACCCCCATGACGGGGCAGCTTCGGCATTCTCCTCTGGAGTATTCACAGAGTAGCGAGCGTATTTGGTTATCAAAGACCTGAAGGCCCACCACTTCTACTTTTGGGTCGCGAACCTCTCATTTTGGCGGAGGTGAGACCCGAAGCAAGGGCTGCAAGGTGCGCGCGGGATACGAAAGAGCCAGCCGCAGCCGCACAAGCCATTGTAGCACGGTTCCCGGCGGCCTGCAAGTGCTTGTGATCAAAGGGTTTAGCCGTTTTGGATGTGTGGATTATGGAACTGGGTCTAGGTTCCAATTCTCCTCCTTAGATAGCGAGATACAAGGGGAAAGTAGGGAATGGAAAAATTCACCTACCCTGATTCCAGGCTTATTCCGAGCTGATTCCAACCTTATTCCAAGCTGATTCCGAGCTGATTTTTCACGGTAAGTTATTGAAAACAAAAGGGTTATTCTAAACACCTATATGTATATGAGGGGGACCATCAGGGGGTCAATTTCGAATTTCGAAAGGGTTTCTGGTTTTCGTATCTAGTTTCTTTTTTTATTTTTTTTTTTTTTCATCAAACTGAAAAGGATACGAGAAATAAAGTGTTCGCCCGGCGAACGGTATCTTTTTCGAGAAGGAGGGAGATCCCCACATATACAGATCCTCTTTCGGTAGATCGC
>Ga0105340_1000057_pt1 | contig 48629 bp, 40 predicted proteins | sample EasRivMeERMLT700_FD_89676 | JGI IMG/M metagenome (GOLD analysis project Ga0105340, IMG submission 89676) | Soil microbial communities from meander-bound floodplain in the East River, Colorado, USA - East River MetaG ERMLT700 | ecosystem: Environmental > Terrestrial > Soil > Floodplain | place...
TCCACGGCCACGATTTCAGCGAGTTCCTCAAGCGCGCCGCCGCGCGCGAGCGCGGCGCCACCGTGTTCGCCTACGCGGTCAACGATCCCGGGCGCTACGGCGTGGTCGAGTTCGACGCGCGCGGCAAGGCGGTCAGCATCGAAGAGAAGCCGCGGCAGCCCAAGTCGCGCTACGCCGTCACCGGGCTGTATTTTTACGATGCGCGGGTCGCCGAGGTCGCGGCCGGCCTCAAGCCCTCGGCGCGCGGCGAGCTCGAGATCACCGACGTCAACCGCGCGTATCTCGAGCGCGGCGAGCTCGACGTGATCCCCATGGGCCGCGGCATGGCCTGGCTCGACACCGGCACGCACGAGGCGCTGCTCGAGGCCGCGCATTTCATCGAGACCATCGAGCGCCGGCAGGGCCTGAAGATCGCCTGCCCGGAAGAGATCGCCTACCGCATGGGCTTCATCGATGCGAAGCAGCTCGAAGCGCTCGCGGCGCCGCTGGAGAAGAGCGGCTACGGCGAATACCTGCGGCGCGTGCTGACCGACCGCCTGCTGTCATGAAAGTCACGCGTACCGAGATCCCGGAGGTCCTGGTGCTCGAGCCGCGCGTGTTCCAGGACGAGCGCGGGTTTTTCCTCGAGAGCTACAACCGCAGCACGTTCCGGGAGGCGAGCGGCCTGGAAGTCGAGTTCGTCCAGGACAACACTGCGTTCTCGGTGCGCAACGTCCTGCGCGGCCTGCACTACCAGATCCGGCAGCCGCAGGGAAAGCTGATCGCGGTCATGGCGGGGGAGATCTTCGACGTCGCGGTCGATCTGCGGCGCAGCTCGCCGACGTTCGGAAAGTGGGTCGGCGTGACGCTCACCGGGGTCGGCCACCGCATGATCTGGATCCCGCCGGGCTTCGCGCACGGCTACCTCGTGCTGTCCGAGCACGCGATCGTGTTCTACAAGGCGACCGACTTCTACGCACCGCAGCACGAGCGCACGATCCCCTGGAACGACCCCGAGCTCGGCATCCGTTGGCCCCTCGAAGCCGCGCCGATCGTCAGCGAAAAGGATCGACGCGGCGCCACGTTCCGCACGGCCGACCTGTTCGATTGAGGATCCTGCTCACCGGCCGCAACGGCCAGGTCGGGTCGGAGCTCGAACGCACTCTGGCTCCGCTTGGCGAGGTAATCGCTACGGATCGCACCCGCTTGAATCTGGAAAGCGAGGACGACACGCGACGCGTGGTGCGCGAAGCGAGACCGGACGTCATCGTGAACGCCGCGGCCTACGCCGCGGTGGACAAGGCCGAGTCGGAGCCCGAGCTCGCCATGCGGGTCAACGGCACCGCGCCGGGGGTCCTTGGCGAGGAGGCGAAGCGGCTGGGGGCGCTGCTCGTGCACTACTCGACGGACTATGTTTTCGACGGCGAAAAGCGCTCGCCGTACACCGAAGAGGACGCGCCCAATCCCGTCAGCCACTACGCGCGCACGAAGCTCGACGGCGAGCGCGCCGTCGCCGCGAGCGGATGCCGGCATCTGGTGCTGCGCACGAGCTGGGTCTACGGTCCACGCGCCGCCAACTTCTACCGGATCATCGCGCGCAAGGCCGCCGCCGGTGAATCCATGCGCATGGTCGACGACCAGACCAGTGTACCGACTACGAGCGCCTTCCTGGCCGAGCAGACGGTCGCGCTGGTGCGAAAGTCGGCGACCGGCCTGCTTCATCTGGTTCCTTCCGGGGAGGCCACCCGCTACGAGTTCGCACGCGCGGTGGTGAGAGCCGCGGGATCGACCTCACAAGTGCAGACGGCGCGCACGGCCGAGTTTCCTGCGCCCGCGCGCCGGCCAGTGTATTCGGTGCTCAGCAACCGCAAGGCTGCAGCGATGCTTGGGGCTTCGCTGCCGGATTGGGAGTCGCTGCTTCACGCCGCCGTGAAGACGTGGACGCGGGCGTAGCGGCCGCGGTGCTGGCCGCGTCGCTGCTGCACGCGAGCTGGCACGCGCTGGTCAAGTCGAGCGGCGACGGGGTCATTGCTCTCGCGGGAATGAATCTGGTGAGCGCGGCTGTCGCGGTCTTTCTCTTGCCATTCGTCAGGCTGCCGACGCCCGCTGCGGCTCTGGTCATCGGCATCTCCGTGGTGCTCCATGCAGGGTACAAGATCGCGCTGGCACAGCTTTACGCACGCGCCGATCTCAGCCAGGGCTACCCGCTGGCGCGCGGGCTTACGCCCATCTTCGCGACCGCAATTGGCCTCGGCTTCCTGGGCGAGGCGCCGAGCCTGGCCACGCTGGCGGGGGTGGCGGCAATCTCCATCGGCATCGTGAGTCTGGGCTTTGAGCGCAGCACACGCGCCCTCTCGGCGGGCGGCTTTGCCGCGGCTCTCGCAGTCGGAATGTCGGTCGCCGCCTATTCCGCGCTGGATGCGTACGGAATACGCATCAACGGCGACTGGCTCGGCTTCACCGCGTGGCTGGTCCTTTGCGATTCGACCGCATTCGTCGCCTATGCAATCGCCACGCGGCGCGACAGAGCGCTTGCGCAGTGGCGGCTCACCTGGCCGCGCACTTTGCTGAGCGGTCTACTCGGCGTCGCCTCATTCGGTGTTTTTCTTTGGGCCTTGAGCCGCGCCCAGGTCGGCGCCGTGACGGCGTTGCGTGAAACCTCGAGCATCTTTGCCGCGGTCATCGCACTGATCGCCATGTTTATCGCTGCGCTGGGGAATCGGTTCGGCGGATAGCCTGCTGCGGCCTGTTAAACTGCTCCCATGCACGTCAAGACCTACTTCCAGGAAGTGCAGAAAGTCGCACAGGAAATCGACATCGCGGCGATCGAAAAGCTCGCCGACGAGCTGAAGGCATTGCGCGAGCGTGGCGGACGGCTGTTTTTCCTGGGCGTCGGCGGCGGCGCCGGGAATTGCGGGCACGCGGTGAACGACTTTCGCAAGCTGTGCGGAATCGAAGCGTATGCGCCGACCGACAACGTGTCCGAGCTCACGGCGAGAACCAATGACGAGGGATGGGATACCGTGTTCGCGGCGTGGCTGCGGACCAGCCGGGCCGGAAGCAGGGATGCGGTGTTCGTGTTCTCGGTCGGCGGCGGCAACCTGGAAAAGAACGTCAGCCCCAACATCGTTTCGGCGCTGAAGGAAGCGAAGGAGCGCGGCACCCGGATCTTCGGCGTGGTGGGCCGCGACGGCGGCTACACGAAGAAGGTCGGCGACTGCGTCATTGTCGTGCCTACGATCGACTCGAGCCGCGTGACGCCGCACACGGAAGCATTCCAGGCCGTGGTGTGGCACTGCCTGGTCTCGCATCCGGCGTTACAGCAAATCGCCACGAAGTGGTGAAGCGCCGCGCGGTCTTTCTCGACCGCGACGGCGTGATCAACCGCGCGATCGTGCGCGGCGGCAAGCCCTATGCGCCGCAGTGGCTCGACGCGCTGGAGATATTGCCCGGCGTGCCGGAGGCTCTGCAGCGCTTGCGCTCAGCCGGATTTCTCAACGTCATCGTCACCAATCAGCCGGACGTCGGCTCGGGGAGCGTGCCGCAGTCTGCGGTCGAAGGGATCCACGCGCATTTGCGGAATAAGCTGCCGATCGATTCCGTTAAGGTCTGTTACCACACCGAGATGCAGAACTGCCTGTGCCGCAAACCCAAGCCGGGAATGATTCTGGACGCCGCGCGCGAGCTGCACATCGACCTGGGCAAAAGCTGGCTCGTCGGCGACCGATGGCGCGACGTCGAGGCCGCGCAGGCGGCGGGGTGCCAAGCGTTGTTTATCGACTACGCTTACTCGGAAAGAGTGCCCGAGAAACCGTACGTTGCGGTAAACTCGCTGGCCGAAGCGGCTCAATTTATCCTGCGGTCCGGATCGTAGCTTCTCTTGGAGAGATCTCTTGAACGGAATACGGAATCTAAGGGTCAAGCTGTTCGCCGACGGGGCTGACCTGGCGGGGATGAAGGAGATGGCGGCGAGTCCCATGATCAAGGGATTCACCACCAATCCGACCCTGATGCGCAAGGCCGGCATCGCCGACTACAAGGCGTTTGCACATGACGTCCTGAAGGCGATCTCCGATCGGCCGGTGTCGTTCGAGGTCTTCGCCGACGATTTCGCCGAAATGGAGTCGCAGGCGTTCGAGATCGCTTCGTGGGGCGCGAACGTGAACGTCAAGATCCCCGTGACCGACACCAAGGGGCAGCCCAGCGAAGCGCTGGTCGAGCGGTTGTCGCGTCAAGGGGTGAAGGTCAACGTGACGGCAGTGATGACCACGGAGCAGGTGGAACGGATCACCGAGCGCCTGGACGCAAGAACGCCGGCGATCATCTCGGTGTTTGCCGGTCGCATCGCCGATACCGGCCGCGATCCGATGCCGATCATGGCCAGGGCAGTGCAGACGATGAAATCCAAGCCCAAGGCCGAGCTGATCTGGGCGAGCCCGCGCGAGCTGCTCAACGTGTTCCAGGCCGACGCCGTCGGCTGCCACATCATCACGGCGACCAACGACATCCTGAAGAAGCTCGCGCTGGTGGGTAAGGACCTCGACAAATACTCGCTGGAGACGGTTGAAATGTTCTACAAGGACGCGCAAGCGGCGGGCTACACAATCGCCGCGCGCAAGGTAGCCTGATGCGGTTCAAGAGCGTGCTGGTCACCGGAGGCGCCGGCTATGTCGGCAGCCTCCTCGCTCCGCAGCTGCTGGACGCCGGCTACAAGGTCACGGTCTACGACATCATGTACTTCGGCAACGACTTCCTGCCGAAGGATCATCCCAATCTGAAGCTGATCGCCGGGGATATCCGCGACACGCGCAAGCTCGCGGCTGCCCTGAAAGGCATCGACGCCGTCATCGGCCTGGCGTGCATCTCCAACGACGCCAGCTTCGAGCTCGACGAGAAGCTCTCGACCTCGATTAACCTCGACGCCTTCGAGCCCATGGTGCGCGCGGCAAAGGAGGCGGGGGTCAAGCGCTTCATCTACTGCTCGTCCAGCTCGGTCTATGGCGTTTCCGAGTCGCCCGACGTGACCGAAGAGCATCCGCTCGTGCCGCTCACGCTGTACAACAAGTACAAGGGCCTGTGCGAGCCGCTGCTGTGGAAGCACCATTCGCCGGGCTTCGTCTGCGTGACCATCCGGCCGGCTACGCTGTGCGGCTATGCGCCGAGGCAGCGCCTCGACCTGTCGGTGAACATCCTGACCAATCACGCCATCAACGCCGGAAAGATCACGGTGTTCGGCGGCTCGCAGAAGCGGCCGAACCTGCACGTGCAGGACATGTGCGACCTCTACCAGCTGCTGCTCGAGGTTCCCGACGACAAGATCGCCGGCCAGACCTTCAACGCCGGCTTCCAGAACCTCTCGATCATGGAGATCGCGCAGATCGTGAAGCGCGTGGTGCAGCAAGAATTCCCGCAGAAGGGCGAGATTCCGATCGTCACCACGCCGACCGACGACATCCGCTCGTACCACGTCAATTCGGACAAGATCCGGCGCGAGCTGGGCTTCCAGCCCAAGCGCAACGTCGAGGACGCGGTGCGCGACCTGTGCCGCGCCTTCAAGCAGGGCAAGTTGCCGAACAGCCTGCAGGCCACGTCCTACTTCAACGTCCGGCGACTCAAGGAACTCAAGGCGGCATGACGTCTCGCCCGATCGCCGTCGTGACCGGCGGCGCCGGGTTCATTGGCAGCCATATGGTAGACCTGCTCCTGGGGCAGGGCTTCGCCGTGCGCGCGATCGACAACATGGTCGGGGGGCGCCTCGAGAACGTCGCCCACCATGGCGGCGACCTGGTCCTGGAAACAAGGGATATCCGCAGCTACCCGCCGGAGGATCCGCTCTTCAAGGGCGCGAGGTACGTGTTCCACTTCGCCGGCATCGGCGACATCGTCCCGTCGATCGAGCGCCCGATGGAGTACATGTCGGTGAACGTGCAGGGCACGGTGCACATGCTGGAATGCGCGCGCCACGCGGGTGTTTGGAAGTTCGTGTATGCCGCGTCTTCCTCGTGCTACGGCCTCGCGCGCGTTCCCACGCGCGAAGACCACCCGATCGCGCCCCAGTACCCCTACGCGCTTTCGAAATACCAGGGCGAGCAGGCGGCGTTTCACTGGCACCAGGTCTACAGGCTGCCCGTCAACTCGATCCGGATTTTCAATGCCTACGGCACGCGCTCGCGCACCTCGGGGGCATACGGCGCGGTGTTCGGCGTCTTCCTGCGGCAGAAGCTGGCCGGCAAGCCGTTCACCGTCGTCGGCGACGGTACGCAGAGGCGCGACTTTCTTTACGTCACCGACGTGGCCAGGGCGTTCCTGGCTGCCGCGGAGTCGAAACGCGTCGGCCAGTACTGGAACCTGGGAGCGGGCAACCCGAGTTCGGTGAACAGGCTGGTGGAGCTGCTGGGCGGGGAGAAGATCCATATCCCGAGGCGCCCGGGCGAGCCGGATTGCACCTGGGCCGACATCGCGAAAATAACCGCCGAGCTCGGCTGGAAGCCTGAAGTGAGCTTCGAAGAGGGAGTGGGCCGAATCGTCGCCGAAATCGATTACTGGAAGAACGCCCCGCTGTGGGATCCGGAATCGATCGCGCGCGCGACGCGGACCTGGTTCGAATATCTTTCCCCGCAGGAGCGCTGAACGCATGGACGCTGCAAGCAAGCATCTCCTTTCGCACAAGATCAAGAGCGCAGAGGAAGTCCGCGAGGCGATCGGGCCGCGGCCGCGCCGACGAAAAGTCATCATGTGCCACGGCACGTTCGACGTCGTGCATCCCGGGCACGTGCGGCACCTGCTCTACGCCAAGACGAAAGCCGATCTGCTCATCGCCAGCCTCACCGCCGACGTGCACATCACGAAGGGCAACATGAGGCCGTATGTGCCGGAGGAGCTGCGGGCGATCAACCTCGCGGCGCTCGAGATGGTGGACTACGTCATCATCGACCGCGAGGCCACGCCGCTGAGGAACCTCGCCCTGATTCAGCCCGAGTACTTCGCCAAGGGCTACGAGTACACCGCGGGGCAGATCCATCCGAAGACGCAGGAGGAAATCAACGTCCTCGAGACCTACGGCGGCGAGATGATCTTCACGCCCGGCGACATCGTTTACTCGTCCTCCGCGCTTCTCGAGCTCGCCCCGCCGAGCATCGGCGTCGAGAAGCTGATGCTGCTGATGCAGGGTGAAGGCGTCGCCTTCAAGGACTTGCGCGACGCGGTGCGCGAGCTGAGAGGCATCAGCGCGCACGTCGTGGGCGATACGATCGTCGACAGCCATACCTACACCTCGATGATCGGCGGCATGACCAAGACACCGACCCTCAGCGTGCGCTTCGAGAGAAAGACCGACTTCGTCGGCGGCGCCGGCGTCGTCGCCAAGCACCTGCGCGCCGCGGGCGCCGATGTCATCTTCTCCACCGTGCTGGGGAACGACGCCTACAGGAACTTCGTCGTCGACGACCTGAGAACCTTCGGCGTCAACGTCGTGCCGATCATCGACGAGACGAGGCCGACGACGAACAAGAACGCAATCGTGTCGGAAGGCTATCGGCTGCTCAAGGTCGACACGCTGGACAACCGGTCGATCTCCGACAAGATCGTCGAGCAGCTCAAGCATCAGATCGCGCAGCACCGCACTCAGGCGATGGTATTCAGCGACTTCCGCCACGGCATCTTCAACCGCGTGACGATCCCGCCGCTCACCGCGGCGATCCGGAATGGCGCCTATCGCGTGGCGGACAGCCAGGTGGCGAGCCGCTGGGGCAACATCCTCGAGTTCGAGGGTTTCGATCTCATCACCCCCAACGAGCGCGAAGCGCGCTTCGCTCTGGGCGACCAGGACTCCGTGGTGCGGCCGCTCGCCCTCGAGCTCCACCGGCGCTCGAAGTGCAAGACGGTGATCCTCAAGTGCGGCGACCGCGGCATCATTACCTATCGCTCGGATTCGCCGACCGACTTCCGCGCCTTCTTCACCCTCGACAGCTTCGCCGATCGCGTGGTCGACGCGGTCGGCGCCGGTGATGCCCTGCTCGCGTACGCCACGCTCGCCATGATCGCCACCAAGAACGACGTCATCGCCTCGATCCTCGGCAACATGGCCGCGGGCATCGAATGCGAGCACGACGGCAACGTGCCAGTCACCCCCGAGCAAGTGCTGAAGAAGATCGACGCGGTCGAGAAGCACGCGCACTACGAGTAGCGGCATGCGGGTGGTGGTCGTCGGTCTGGGCGTCCAGGGCCACAAGCGGCGCGCGGTAGCCGGCGATGAGGTGGTCGCCACCGTGGACCCGGTGAACCCGGAGGCGAAGTACCGGCGGCTCGAGGATGTTCCTCTCGCCAGCTACGACGCGGCGCTCGTCTGCACGCCGGACGAGGCGAAAATCGGCCTGCTGACCCACCTGCTGTCCAACGGCAAGCACCTCCTCGTCGAGAAACCGCTCTTCGGCGAGCCACAGGAGCTCCTGCGGCTGAAGAGCGTCGCCGAGCGCAAGCGCGTCACGTGCTACACCGCCTACAACCACCGCTTCGAGCCGCATTTCGCGCGCATGAAGGCGCTGCTCGATTCCGGCCGGCTCGGCAAGATCTACTGCATCCGCATGTTCTACGGAAACGGCACGGCGCGCCTGGTGCGCGACTCGGCGTGGCGCGATAAGGGCGCGGGCGTGCTGCCCGATCTCGGCTCGCATCTCCTGGACACGGCGCACTTCTGGCTCGGAAGACCGGTCTCGGGCTTCCGCATCCATTCCGCCAGCCGCTTCGAGAACCGCGCGTTCGACCACGTCGTGTTCGGCGCTGACGCCGATCCGGTGCTGCAGTTCGAGGTGACGCTGCTTTCCTGGCGCAACCACCATTACACCGACGTGTTCGCCGAGAAGGGCAGCGCGCACATCCAGTCGCTGTGCAAGTGGGGGCCGAGCACCTTCACGCTGCGCGACCGCGTGTTGCCGAGCGGCCGTCCCGAGGAGGAGTCCGATACGCTCGTGCAGCCCGATCCGACCTGGGCCATGGAATACGAGCATTTCAAGAAGCTCTGCGCGCGCGGCGAGAGCAACATCGCCAACGATATCTGGATCAACGACACGCTGGCCGACCTCTCCCGCCAGGCGCTCGGAGGCGAGGCTTGAAGCACCTTTTTGCGCAGCCGCGCAAACCCCATCGCGTGGTTGCGCTAGGCGCCGGCGGCTTCATCGCCGGGGCCATCGTCAGGCGCCTCAAGGAAGCCGCGATTCCCGTCGAAGGCCTGGGTCGTCCAGGATTCGATCTGACGAAACCCGGTGCGGCCGAGACCTTGGCTCGCACACTTCGGTCGGAAGACGCGCTGGTCTTCGCCTCCGCCAAGGCGCCGTGCAAGAACCTCGAGATGCTGCGCGAGAACCTCGTCATGGCCGAGGCGGTGTGCGCCGCGCTCAGGAAGCAACCGGTGGCGCATGTGGTCTACATCAGCTCCGATGCCGTCTACAAAGACTCAGAAGCGCCTCTCACCGAAGATTCTTCCGCCGAGCCCGCCTCCTATCACGGCATCATGCATCTCGCGCGCGAGGTCGCCCTGCGCAACGAATTCAGCGGTCCGCTGGCGCTGGTGCGCCCGACGCTCGTCTATGGCCCCGACGACCCACACAACGGGTACGGGCCGAACCGCTTCCGGCGGCTCGCGGCCGCGGGCAAGGAGATCGTGCTGTTCGGCGAGGGCGAGGAGCGCCGCGACCACGTCGACGTCGAGGACGTCGCCGAGCTGGTTTTCCGGATTCTCACGCACAGGTCCAAAGGGATCGCCAATGCGGTCTCGGGCGAAGTGGTGTCTTTCCGCGAGCTCGCAGAGTTCGCCGCTTCCCGGGCTTCGCCACGGGTGCAGGTCCGGAGCACTCCGCGCACCGGCCCGATGCCGCACAACGGCTACCGGCTGTTCGACAACCGGGCGGTCCTCGCGGCTTTCCCCGGCTTTCGCTTCAGGTCATGGCGTGAAGGCTTGGCATGACGGGCGCGGTGATCGGCTTTGCCGGCATGACCCACCTCGGCCTGGTGTCCGGTGTGTGCGCCGCGGAGAAGGGCTTCCGCGTGGTGTGCTTCGACCCGAGCGCCTCGCGCATCGCCGCGCTCAAGCGCCGCGAGCTGCCGGTGTCCGAGCCCCGGCTCGACCACCTGGTGGTCAAGAACGCCGACCGGTTGCAGTTCACCGCCAGCGACGACGACCTTAGCGGTTGCGCCGTCCTCTACGTCGCGCCCGACGTTGCCACCGACGACGCCGGACAGAGCGACCTCGGCCCGCTCACCGCGCTCCTCGAGCGCGTGTTCGCCGCAGCCCGGCGCGACGCGGTGATCGTGGTGCTGTCGCAGGTGCCGCCGGGCTACACGCGCGGCAACCAGCGCGACGGCCGCAGCCTCTACTACCAGGTCGAGACTCTGATCTTCGGCCGCGCGGTCGAGCGCGCCTTGCAGCCCGAGCGCACCATCGTCGGGTGCGCCGATCCCGCGCAGCCCCTTCCCGCAGCCTACCGCGCCTTCCTCGACGCGCACGGCTGTCCGGTGCTGCCGATGCGCTACGAAAGCGCGGAGCTCGCCAAGATCTCGATCAACATGTTCTTGGTGGCCTCGGTTTCCACCGCCAACACCCTGGCCGAGCTGTGCGAGGCGATCGGCGCCGACTGGTCCGAGATCGTGCCCGCGCTGCGGCTCGACAAGCGCATCGGCCAGCACGCGTACCTTTCGCCGGGCCTGGGCATCGCCGGCGGCAACCTCGAGCGTGACCTCGCCACCGTGATCCGCTTTGCCGACGAGCGCGGCACGGACGCGGGCGTGGTGCGTTCGTGGCTGGCCAACAGCCGTCACCGGCGCGATTGGGCGCTGCGGCTCCTGCACAAGCACATCCTTTCGAAGGTCCGTGACCCGGTGCTCGCAATCCTCGGCCTTGCCTACAAGCAGGACACGCACTCCACCAAGAACTCGCCCTCGCTCGCGCTCCTCGCCCACCTCCACTCGTTCCGAGTGCGGCTCTATGACCCAGTGGTCGTCCCTGCCGAGGCCAATCACCCGCGCGCCCAAGGCGCCAAATCGGAGCTCGAGGCTTGCGACGGCGCGGACGCGTTGATCGTGATGACGCCCTGGCCGCAGTTCTCCAAGCTCGATCCGCGCGAGATCGCCTCGCGGCTTCGCGGCAAGGTCGTGCTCGATCCTTACGCCGTGCTGAACAATGCCGACTGCCGCGCAGCCGGCCTTGAGTACCATCGGCTCGGAGCCGAAGTGTGATCGCTCACGGGTTTGCCGAGCCCCGGCAGCCTGCGCGCGTGGTTCTGCTCGGCTCCCGTGGTTTCGTCGGCGCTGCAATCGCCCGGCGGCTGATTACGGAGTCCGTGAACCACATCGGCATTGGCTCGAGCGAAGTCGACCTGAGCGACGCATCAGCCGTGGCCAAGCTCACCGGGATCCTGAAGCCTACGGACGCCGTAGTCATGCTCTCGGCCCTGACGCCCGATAAAGGCCGCGACGCCGCGACGCTGATGAAGAACCTCGCGATGATGCAGCACCTTTGCCGCGCGCTGGAGACAACGGGCTGTGCGCACCTCGTGTACTTCAGCTCCGACGCCGTTTACAGTTTCGCCAGCGGCCTTGTCAGCGAGGACACCGCGCCTGCGCCGCAGGATCTCTACGGGATGATGCACCTGGCTCGGGAAACGATGGCACGAAGTCTGCCGAAGACGGCGGTGCTGATTCTTCGTCCGACCGGCATCTACGGAGCGGGCGACACGCACAACGCTTACGGTCCGAACCGCTTCCGCAGAACCGCTGAAAAGGAAGGGAAGATCCAGCTGTTCGGAGCGGGCGAAGAGACCCGCGACCATATCCAGGTGGACGACGTCGCTGCCATCACCGCGCGCTGCCTGATGCACCGAAGCGGCGGCACCTTGAACCTTGCGAGCGGGCGGTCGCTGCCGTTTCATCGGGTGGCCGAGATCATCGCCAAAGAATTTCCGAGAGCGATCGAAATCGTCCGGGCTCCGCGCGCGAACCCGATCACGCATCGGCACTATGACGTCACGAAGCTGATGAAGGCGTTTCCCGACATTCGCCTGACCATGCTCGACGAAGCACGCTGATGGCCGAGATCAATCTGCTCGCGCGCTATCCGAAAGCCAAGCGCAACATCAAGGCGAGGCTCGTCCACAAGGAGGAGAACCGCCGCATCGCGCTCGAGTTCGGCAAGCAGTACTTCGACGGAACGCGCGAGCAGGGCTACGGCGGCTACCGCTATGACGGGCGCTGGATTCCGATCGCGGAAGACATCATCCGGCACTTCGGTCTCCAGCGCGGTGACCGGGTCCTCGACATCGGCTGCGGCAAGGGTTTCCTGGTCAAGGATCTGATGAAGGTCTGTCCCGGCCTCGAGGCCTTCGGACTCGACATCTCGGAATATGCGGTGACGAATTGCGAGCGCGAGGTCGTGGGACGGCTGCACGTCGGAAACGCAATCCGGCTGCCGTTTCCGGACAACAGCTTTCATGCCGCGATCGCCATCAACACGATTCACAACCTCGATCGCGCGGGCTGCATCGAGGCGTTGAAGGAAATCGAACGGGTTGCCCCGGGTCGGGCGTACGTGCAGGTCGATGCTTACCGGTCGCCCGAGGAGAGGAGCCTGTTCGAGGACTGGATGCTGACGGCGCGCACCTACGGCATGCCCGAGGATTGGGTCAAAATCCTCAAAGAAGCCGGATACACCGGCGACTACTACTGGACCATCCTCGAGGTCGAGCCGACATGACGCAGGACCACACGAAGGAAAAGCAGTACCAGATCATGCTCGAGTACCGGCGCAAGCGCGGCCTCGAAACCATGGGGTTGATGGCCAGCCAGGCCTGGTACGACGACCCCAAGCGCCTGGCTTTTACTCTTTCGCGCTACAAGTTCGTGGCCAAGATGCTCGCCGGCTCGGAGCACGTGCTCGAAGTGGGGTGCGCCGACGCTTTCGGCACGCGCGTCGTGGTTCAGGAGGTCAAGAAACTGACCGCCGTCGATTTCGATCCGCTCTTCGTCGAGGACACGAACGCGCGGATGAGCGAGCGCTGGAAGTTCGAATGCCGGGTCCACGACATGCTGGCAGGCCCGGTTTCAGGGACGTTCGACGGCGCCTACGCGCTCGACGTGTTGGAGCACATCGTGCCGGAGAACGAGGAGCGTTTCCTGCGCAACATGATGGCGCCGCTGACTGCGCGAGGCGTGGTGATCATTGGCATGCCTTCGCTCGAGTCACAACCCTATGCGTCCGAGCTCAGCAAGGAAGGGCACGTCAACTGCAAGACCATGCCCGATCTCAAAGCCGCGATGCAGCGCCACTTCCACAACGTGTTCATGTTTTCCATGAACGACGAGGTGGTGCACACCGGTTACCACAAGATGGCGCACTACCTTTTCGCGCTCTGCTGCGGCAAGAAATAGCTACGAAGCGCTCGTCTTATAGGCGAGCAACGCGGTCACGGTCAGCGCGTCGAGAATTTCTCCCGCAAAAACCATCTTCAGCGCCGCCTCGAGTGGAAACCATCGTATTTCCGTCACCTCGGACGGCACAGCCTTGAATTGCGCGACGGTGCGGGTCTTCTTGCTCGCGAATACGGTGGTTCGATTATTGAAGTTATCGAGGCCGGGGTAATACTCGACGAGCCTTCGCAGGTTGCTGCATTCGATGCCCGTTTCCTCCAGGCATTCGCGAGCCGCCGCGGTTTCCGGCGTCTCGCCGTGATCGACCTTTCCACCGGGTATCTCCCACGATTCGGCGTCGATCAGGAAACGGTACTGCCGAGTCAACAGCACCGCGCCATCGTTCAGCGCAATGATGCCGGCGCGCGGGCCGAGCTCGATGACAAAGTAGTCCTTCTGGAACTCGCCGAAATCCGCCCTGGTATGCACGATATCCATGAACGGATTGCGGTAGTCCAGACGCGGCTCCGAGGTCGTCCTACGCATGAGGTGTCCTGAAAGGGATCAAGAAGCCTGCTCGACTGGCGTATGGCGGGACAGCAGCCAGACAACGCCGCCCGGCAGGCTGACCGCCACCAGGCAGAGGCCGAAGCAGACGGAGAGTGCGAGGCTCTGGTGCCCGGGGACGCCCACCAGGCCAAGCGCAGTCACCATCGCCCCTTCGCGCACGCCCCAGCCGGCGACCGAGATCGGCAGCATCGACAGGAAAAGCACTGTCGGAAAGAGAAGCAGCCCGTCGACGAAGCGAAAGTGAGTTCCCAATCCTTCCCCGATGACGTACAGGACCACGACGTTCATCAGCTGGATCGCAATCGAAAGGCCGATCACCAGCCATGCGCCTCGCCGGCTGCGCCAGATCGCCAAGCCCGAATCCACCACTTCCTGGGCCAGTCTGACCAGCTTGACCTGGGGAAGCATCCCGGGCATTCGGCGTAGCACGAACGCGCCGACGATGCCGCCAAGGGCGACCAAGACGATGAGAGCCTGACCTGCAAGCATTTCCGGACTGGCGATGATGTTCACCAAAAAGGGGGTCGCGGCGAGCAGCAGCACAAACAATCCGGCAAACCCGGCAAGGCGGTCGAACAAAACGCTCTTGGCGGCAATCGCGATCGAAACCCGCGAACGGATGATCCGCCAGATGCGCATGGCGTCGCCGCCAACGAAGGAGATCATGGTCTGGCTGAAGAACGCCCCGATCAGCACGACCTCAAACGCTGCGGCCGTACGGTAGCGAGCGCCGAGGGCGCCGAGCAGCGCCCGAAGACGAAGCGCCCCAAGGAGCAACTGGATACCAAGGAGCGCGAGGGCCGCGACGATGGCGGCTGGTGCTATGCCCCGCAAGGTGGCCCATGTCGTGGCCATATCGATCTTGCTGAAAGCAAACCAGACCAGGCCGATCGATACGGCAAGCTTCAGGACGAGGATGGTGGCATTGCGCAAGGTGTGGCTCTATATACGGGTCTTCGAGATCTGGCAATACCATCCGGAAAATCTATCGGCGGCGGTGCCCAGAGGGGCGGCTGTCCCCTAAAATAGGGGCCCCTATAGCTATCACGATTATGGCAACCCGATACCCTTGGTCTCTGACCCTGATTATTCCGGCTCTTAACGAGGCAGCGGTCATTCGCGGCGTCGTGGAGCAAATCCTGGCCGAGGTCGAAGGCAAGGTGAGGGAATACGAGGTCATTCTCATCAACGACGGCAGCGCGGACGCGACTGGCGAGGAAATGGAGCGGATTGCTCGCGAGCGCCGCAAGGTCCGTGTGCTCCACAATCCGGGAAACATCGGCTTGGGTGCGTCCTATAAGCGGGGAGTCAAAGAGGCGCGCTGCCAGTACGTCATGCTCCTTTGTGGCGACGGCGGATTTCCTGCGTCGAGTCTTCCAGCAGTCTTCGACAAGATCGGACAGGCGGATATTGTCGTCCCCTATATGTCGAACTTGCGGCAGCTGAAGACGCCCGCCCGCTATCTGCTCTCCAGGGGCTACACGTCACTTCTCAATTTCCTGTTCGGCTTCAGTCTCGAGTACTACAACGGTCTCCCCGTCCATCGCGCGGATCTGTTGCGCCGTATCACGATCACGAGCAGCGGGTTTGGTTTCCAGGGCGAGGTTCTTGTCAAGCTGCTCAAGTCGGGATGCAGCCATGTTCAGGTCGCCGTGCTTGGCGCCGAGCATACGCGGCGGTCGGTGGCGCTGCGGCCGACCAACCTGGTCAGCGTGGCGAGGACGCTGGTGCACCTGTTGAAGGAGATTGTCCGCTTCAAGCCGATTCCGAGAGAGGACATCGAAAGCGGTCGGCCCGACTTCCTTACGGACCAGGAAGCAACCTCTACGCAAGGCCGGGTGCAGTAGCGCACCCCCGTTTTCAATCACAGAGGCAACGAAAGGCATGGGAGCAACGCCAAGCTTCAAGGATTTGAACGCGTCGATCAACGTCTCGCTTCCCGCGCAGTCCGAAATTGCGCTCTATCGAAATTTGTTCCGAACCCGGTACGCGGAGGAGACGCTCGCCGAGCTGTACAAGGAAAAAGAGATGCGCACGCCGACGCATTTTGGCATCGGCCAGGAGGCCGTCGCCGTCGGCGTCTGCGAGGCGCTTCGCAAGGACGATGTCGTCTACTCGCATCACCGCTGCCATACGCATTACCTGGCGAAGGGAGGAAGCCTGTTGGGCCTGGTCGCCGAGCTCTATGGCCGGGAGGCTGGCTGCTCGCGCGGCCGAGGCGGCTCGGTTCACCTGACGGACCGGTCGGTGGGATTCATCGGCAGCAGTCCGATCCTTGGCCAGGCCGTGGCGCTCGCCACGGGAAGTGCGCTCGCTTTCCGGATGGACGGTGCGGCGCGTGTCGCGGTTGGATTCTTCGGCGAGGCAGTGTTCGAGGAGGGTGTGCTTTACGAGGCAATGAACTATGCCTCGGTCAACCGCCTGCCGGTCCTGTACGTATGCGAGAACAACTTCTATTCGACCGAGAGTCCCGTGGGTATGCGGCAGCCGCAGGGAACCGAGCTGTGCGAGCGCGTGCGCGCGTTCAAGATCGCCGCGCGCCGCATCGATGGCAATGATGTCGCTGCGGTCTTCCACGCCGCACAGGAGGCTGTGGCCGGCATCAGAGATGGGAAAGGACCCTTCTTCCTCGAGTGCGAAACGTACCGCTGGCGCGAGCACGTCGGCCCGATGTACGACCACGAGCTTGGCCGGACCTATCGGACCAAGGAAGAAGTGGAGGCATGGAAGAAGCGTTGTCCGGTCGTACGCGCCGAACAGCGCCTGCTAGCGAAGAAGATCGCCTCCCCAGCGCAAATCGAGTCCTGGAAGAACGAAGTCCGTTCCGAGTTTTCCGCGGTCCTGGCCAAGGCCAAGGCCTCGCCATGGCCTGATCCGTCGACCTTGTTCGATAACGTTTACTAATGCGGCAACTCAAGTACTCCCAGGCGCTCTCGGAGGGCATCGTCCGCGCCATGGAGCGCGATCCGAACATTTATATGACCGGCATCGCCGTCGACTACCCATCGGGAATCTTCGGCTCAACCGTCGAGGCGACCAAGCGGTTCGGTCCGAAGCGGGTCTTCGATTCGCCCGCGATGGAAAACGCCCTAACCGGCATCGCCATTGGCGCTGCGGCGATGGGCAAGCGCCCGATCATCGTTCATCCGAGAAACGATTTCATGTTTCTCGCCTTCGACATGATGATCAACCTGGCCGCCAAGTGGAAATACATGTACGGCGGAAACGCCGGCGAGGTCCCGATCGTCGTTCGCGCCGTGATCGGCAAGGGTTGGGGCCAGGGCGCGAGCCATTCGCAGAGCCTGCAGTCTGTGCTCGGCCACTTCCCGGGACTTTCGGTGGTCATGCCGGCGTTCCCGCGCGACGCTAAAGGCCTGATGCTGGCCGCGCTACGGCACCATTCGCCGGTCATCATGCTCGAGCACCGCACGCTTTACGACACGGTCGGCGATGTGCCGGAGTCGGACGACATAACGCCGATCGGAAAGGCGGCGGTCATCAAAGAGGGCCGCGACGTAACAATTGTTGCGACCTCGTTCATGGCTTATGAAGCCCTGCATGCCGCCGCAGAGCTGGACAAGGACGGCGTGAAGGCCGAAGTCATCGATGCCCGCACCATCCGGCCTCTCGACGAAGAAACAATTCTTGCGTCAGTGAAGAAGACCGGTCGGCTGATCGTTGCCGACACAAGCTGGGAGCTCTGCGGATTTTCCAGCGAAGTTTCGGCGCTCGTCACCGAGAAGGCCTTCAGCTCTCTGCAAGCACCAGTGAGGCGCATTGCGATGGCGAATTGTCCCGCCCCTGTCTCGCAGACGCTGGAGAAGGCCTTCTATCCTACCGCGACGACGATCGCCAAGGCGGCGATGTCGATGGTAGGCAAGTACTCCGGACACATGGGAAGCATCGACCGAGAGGACACCTTCAAGGGCCCGTACTAGGCTAGGTATTGTGCTAGCCCTATTTGCGACCTACCTGCTGGCGCACTTCATTGTCTATATCCCTCTGCGACGCGCGTTGCGGTCGGAGAAGAGAATCTTTTTGTATCACTTCATTCCCGCGACGGTCATCGCGATCGTGGGGTTGGCCCTATTGCTCAGGCAGCCGGGGGGTGCAGGCAGCGCGCTGGCGCCGCTGATCCTCGGCCTGAGCATTCACGGCATTTACAGCCTGTCGTTTCTCGAGCTCTGGTCCCTCGCCCAGGGCGGCTATTCGCTCTCCGTGATTCGAAGCGTCGCAGACGCCGATGCACGCGGAACCGAACCCGATTTTTCATACCTGTACCAGATTGGTGAGACCAAGCTGCGTGAGCGGATTGCCGCCTTGCAACGACTCGGCTTGGTGAGGCGGGAACACGGTCGCGTTTCCCTTACAAACTGGGGACGCGCAGTTGCAGACATCCTTTTCGGCCTGCGGCTGTGGATCGGTTCCGCCAGCGATGGCAGCAAATTGGCGTGACTCACTGGCTGCTTCAGTCGATGGGTGCGTTTGTCGCAACGCTCGTCCTGCATGCAGCGGCGGTGAGGCTGCCTGGGCGGGTCGATTCTGTTCGCCGCTTTCTCCTGGTCGGCGTGCCGGCGGGGGTTCTGCTGAGCGCGGCGGTCTTTTCGACCCATGGCCATAGCGTGGAAGCCTATGCGGCAATAGGCCTCTACGCATTTCTCTGCGAGCTCTACATCTTTTGCTTCACGCTCGCCATCAGCAGCGTTTCAGTGATGATGTTGATCACGCTGCGGGAGGGGCGGCTCGATGAAGGAAGATTCAGCGCGGTGCACGAACCCGGGCAGATGGTCGATCTCAGAATCTCCCGGCTCATCCGCACGGCCTTCCTTGAGCACGAACAAGGGCGCCTGAGGTTGACCGAGAAAGGCGTCAGGCTGGACCGGGCTTTTGCTGCCCTGAGACGTTTTTTCGGCCACGAAACTGGATAGCCGCGAGCAGAAGAGCGATCAGCATTGCCGATATCGACGCGGCGAAGAAAGCCGCGAGATACCTTGGCCGATACTCGAAGACGACCGTATTCGGACCCCGGTCGACGACGACGCCCCTCGCGAAACCATCCACGCGAAGTACGCTGGCCTCGCGCCCATTAACCATTGCCCGCCAGCCGCTATAGAAGGCGTCGGACAGCACGAGGACGCCGCTTTCCGGGGAAACCACCTCGACCAGCAGCCGGCTGGCGGAAGCGGCACGCACGCTGGCGGCCGCGAATTGGCCTTGGCGCCGGTCGCTGATTTCCTCCGGCAAGACATTTCTCGGGTCCTCGACGATGACGACTTTGCGGGCGTCAAAACTCGTCTCGAACACTTTGTCGAACGCATCCTTGCTTGACGAAACCTTGCGCGCGGCAGTGACAACAAAGGCGCGCGGCAGGACAGCCGCGTCCTCGAAAATCCTCACCTTGCTGTCGCGGTAGATTTCTCGAATTCCGGGAATTTGTTCCGGTGGGAACTCCTTGTTGGCGAATTCGACGAGAAACCGGACGTTGGCCAGGTTGTAATACTTTCGGCGTTCTGCAAAGTCGCTCCAGGTCGGGTACATGCCCTCGCGCTCGGCAACGCCCGGCCATGCATTTGGCGTCGTGTAGTTCAGTTGCTTCGACGAAAGCAGCTTGAATATGTACTGCGCGGTCGTCGCAACCTGTACCGGGTTCAGGCTGCAGACCAGCGCGATGCCGAAGGCGTTGGCTACGTTCGGAATCATCGTTCCTTGTGATGCGAGCACCCGGCCGTGGACCGAAAAATCTCCAACCGCCGACTGAAGAAACCGGAGGTAAGCCGGCGGCTCGGTGTAAGGATCAATGCTTTTCAATAGCTTCTGATCTGCCAGCCACAGGATGGCGACCAGCACCAATCCGGAGCCGCAGAGCGCAGCTATGCCGGCTCGACATCGCCTCTCCGCGATCAACCAAGCGCCGCTCAGCACGAGCGCAAGGACAACAAGACGGCGTCCCTCATCGGAAAGGTCCAGACCGTAGCGCACAAGGAACAGGAATTCCCCCGAAGCCGCAATCAGTATTCCCCATTGCGCTGGTTCGGTTCGCCCCTGTCTCCTGCCCGTCCAAGCGATGGCACAAACGAACAGAAGGGTAATGAGAGGCGGCGCAAGTCCCAGCAACAGAGACCAATTGAGATAGGTCCGATCGGCTGATGCTTCAAAAGCCGGTGCAAGCAACGCCAGCGAACCGAGCACAATGGCTGCGACAAGAGAAAGCGCGACGAGGAAGTCGCGTACGGAACTGCGCGACGCCGACGCGAATCCAGCCGCACAAACCATCGCAATGCCCAACGAAAGCGTGGGCGCGATATAGCGAGGAAAATTGATGCGATTGAAAATCGGCCCGTGCCAGATGCCGATGTCCAAGGTGCCAAGCACTACGATCAATACGCTGGCCAGAACGACAAGCATGAATGCATCAAATGCCGGAGCGAGTACCGGTGCGGCACGCGGATCGTCGCGCTTCGAAGTCACGCGAAGCACCAGGCTAAGCGCGAAAAGAAATGCGCCGGCTCCCCCCAGCAAGACGGGGAAAGCTTCCCAGTTCAGTTTGTCGGGGAAAAGTCCGGCATTCCAGGGAGACATGAGCTGGCCAGGCAAGAACGGGAACATCGGCAAGGCGAGATTCATCGCGGCCGTCCCTCCTCCGCCGTAGGCACCTTCACTATGCAGCGTATACCCGTGCCGGATGGCTTGGCTGAACAACGCTAGCTGGGGAGCCGCAATGACAAGCCCCAGAACGACGGCGGCGATCATTGCTGCGCCGGCTTCCGCATTGCGCCTATACAGTCGCCATGACCTCATCGCAATGACGACCGCGGTTACCGCCACCGCGCAATGCGTGAGCGCGGCAATTTGCGGTTGCCCGGTAAGCCATTGCAAGCCGGAGCAAATGGACAAAACCGCGACTTTGTGGCCGAGCCGGATGTCGGCTCGGAACGCTCGATGTGCTGCCCAAAAGACCCAAGGGACCAGCACCGCGCCGTTCACGAAAGCTGGCACCGTATGGAGCCAGATCAGGAAGGGAGAAAATGCGTAAGCGACTCCGGCATACGTTCTCGCGATGCGGTCATCGACGATGTTCGCCGCAAGTAGGTACGCGCCAAGCCCTCCGAGGCTGATCTTTACGATGAGAAGCACATCCCAAGACGTTCGACCGAGGGCTATTTCGAGCCATTCGAATGGAAAAAAGAGCTGCGGCTGGTATTGGGCGGCAAGCGGTAGTCCCAGGGAGGCGAACGGGTTCCAGAGCGGCAAATCTCCGCTCAGCACGATCGATCGTGCAACCAATCTCCATGGCCAATCCACGTGGGGGAACGAGAAGTTGTCCAACGCGCTGGTAAAGCTCGGCCATCGGGGCGTGGAATCGAAGTAGATCCCGTACGGCAAAGCTTGCCAGCTCAGTCCCAGGGTAAGAGGCGCGCCGAATGCGAATGAGATAAGTCCTACTACAAAGACTATGCCGGCGTGCCGAGAAGTAAATCGGAGCACTTAAGAGGGCTATTGGGCTTTATGAAATTCAGCTTCTATTCGCCACTACAGCCATAACATCCTGCAATCAGAAGCACAACCTCCGCTAGCGTAATGGTCGCCTTCTTTCTTGCATACCTTTTTGTGCACTTTCTCGTTTACGCCGTGGCGCTTCGTCATTCCTTGAGGTTTCAATCCGAGAGGACAGCTGAGAGTCCTTCGGCTTCTCGAAACCGGAATGGTTGACCTATCGTCCGGCCGACTGAGCTTAACCAAACGCGGTCGCAGGTTGCATGCTGTGCGCCCGCCTTAGCCATTTCTGCGGCCACGTTGTTCGATGAGGCGGATCAGCGGTGAGACAGCAGACGTATTACGAGGGAAGGGGAGCAGTACACCAAAGTCCCTAACGTGCAGGCGACATCGGGGATTGTCCACGGTGCCGGATATCCGATGATGACCGTTGCCAGGCTGCCAGTGGCAATGACGGAGCTGGCGTATGCAACATCCGAGTGTTCTTGCGCGGGCCGCGACGCGGCGAATAGCAAAAAAGTCAACAAGAACGCGAGCGCGCCAGGATGCCAAAGTACTGCATATTGCTCGCCGTCACGCAAACGTCGGTCTAGATCGACCATCTGTCTCTTCGCTATGTCGCCGAAGTCTTCGGAAATGTAGAGGTCCATTTCGGGGGGCAGGGCATGCAAACCGTACAGCCAAGCCACAAACCTGCCGGTAGCAAGCGGGCGATCAAGGAAAGTGGCAGCAAGGCAGTTCCCAAAGTGCTGATAGCAACGTTCGAACATCATCTCGCGGACGACGGCTTCGTATGCCGTGTAGCGAAGCTTGCTGTATCCGTCTGACGTTCCGCCCATAGCCGCCCATTCAGAAGTCCGCCCATGCTCGGTGAGATATTCGCCAGTCGCGCGAATGACGCTGACGTCGTCGATGCGGAGGCGATACCGTTCGGCGAATTCTCGGTTGAAGGCAAGGCCGGAATAGATGTTGTGCCAAAACGGGCGCGTCGCAATGTGCTGAGGCTGACGATATATTTTCGAATAACCGAGATAGTGGTAGGCACTCAAAACCGCCGGGCTCGCAAACGCTGCGAGCATTAGAAATCCCATCACCACGGCGGTTCGCGTTTGGCGGTGTCTATAACTAGAGAATGCCGCTAGCGCACAAACTATGCCAATTACGGCGATTTCCCAGATTGCTGTAATGCGAACATGCGTGGCGAACACGACAACGAGAAGCTGCAAAAACCAGAACAATCGATCAGGCCAACTAAGCGTTTGCCGCCGGCCGCCGATTGCCGCGATTACGCAATGCAAACAAGCTGGTAAAGAAACCAGCGCGAAGCAGCGAAGTGCTAGCAGAGAGGTCAATTGGTCGTTGTATCTGATCATTGGCTGAATCAGCCAAAGCACGACCAAAAACGCGGCAAGACAATACAGATACGCATGTCGCTTGAAGAACGCTAGACAAAACACGCTGCAGGAAGCCAGCAATATCAAGTAATAGGTGTCTATGAAATGGCCAGCGGACGGCCCAAAAATCGTGAAGGAGAGCCAAACAAAGTCCACAACGCCCTTATCATCGATGCCAAGCGATCGGTTATCTGACCGCTGCAATTGGTCCTCCGTGAAAGACATGATGCGTTGTGTCGCTGCATCAACGTCCGTGCGCTTTTTACGGGGATCAGGCTTGCCAAGCGGGCCATCGTAGAAGTAGGTGATGAACGTCCCAATAGCGGTGTAGCGCTCTTTGCTACCGAAGTACTTCGACGATACGACCGCTGGAATGGCGGCAGCGGTCCACCAGGGGATTAGCTCGTCCATTTGAAGTTGACGAGAACGCTCGACATTGGCGATGAACGCCAGCCCTACGAGGCAAAGACAACAAATGGTTTTGAATGCCTGTGTCGGCGTTCCCCACTTTCGTGGAGACTTTTCAATGTTGGGATTAAAGGAAGTTGAGGTTGGTTTGAGTATCAAAGGCAGAATCCCCTCCCCGGCGCCTTTTAATGCGACCGCTGTACCCCACGAAGATCAAAAACAATGAAACCATCCTCGCGCGACATGCTGTTCCGAATTGCCGCAATGGGTAGATCGGGATAGCGCCGACGAATTTCGCCGACACCAGGTTGGGGCATCGAGACCGCCAACATATCGATAAACCCAGGCTGTTCTGCGTTGGGGGCGCCCGTAGTCTGGGGCTCGGATACCGCTACATCGGCGGTGCCCGCGTTGACAACTCCGCCATGCTTCAACCGCGCAACGATTGAAATGACGTGTGGACCGGGTGCAATGGTTTGAGAAAGAGGAATTCTGGCGACAAACGTTCCAAATACGCAATTGTAAAGCGACTCTCCGACTGCTTCGCCGTCCAGGAGCAGCTCGAATTCTTCTATTTCCCGACGATTGTCGACGACGCGTCCTGACAACGCCACCACCGTCCCGCGTTGGGCGGAAATCAACTGATTTTGAGGGACGAGAGAAAGCTTTACGGGCTGCCAAAGCGGGAGCACATTGCGAGTCAGCCAATCGAATCGACACACGGGTCGCCGAGCCCAGGAATCAGTTCGTCGATCGGAGGGAAAATATAGCCAAAAGTCCGGATGCAAATATGGTTTTGGATCTCGGCGGGCGTCACGTTCGCTGAATAGCGCGACCATATCGGCGGTAAATGGAGCTTGTTGGCGCGCGAGGCGCGGCAGACTGGCATTGACGAACGCCGGCATTATTTCGAGGACCGATCCATGAGTAGCAAATGCGGCAGCTGCGCCGAGATAAGAAATTGCGAAGGATGTGCTTGCGCGTTGCCGCAATTCTCCGATCCAGGAAACTTCGATGCTGTAGCTGTTCCGTTGATTTTCAAGTTGTAACACCGCGTGTGATAAAAGTACGACACATGCCATCGTGATCACCATCGCGGAAACGCCAATCTTTCGCCCCGTTTTTGCGGTTACCGCGAGGTGCAGAAGAAGGGCCACAACATACCCTGTCACTAAAATGCACGGGAAAATCAGCAGGGGATGGAAGTGAGCAACATACTGATCGATCCACATCTGGAGAAATGCCAGTCCGCCTAAAACGCTTCCTGCAACCAACCCAGTTACCGCAACGGCGTACCGCGAGAAAACCGAAGGCGAACTGCCGGCCACAGCAGTCGACTTCGCGCGATGGATAAGCGTCTTTGCGCTTTTGAGCGCCGCAAGAATAAAGAATCCGGCTACCAGCAGGAGAGTCATCAAACCCAGCTTGGGCAGAACACTGAATTCGAAATGTGTGCCTAGCAAATCGAACATATGCGGCAGATTAGCCGCCGTTACCGCGCTCGCTGGCGGACGCAAGATGTGAAAGGATGAATAGAAGCTTTCTATTTCTGCCTGAGGTGGCAATTGCAGTAGATATGACATCCCTGGAATCTTGATCACGAAGCTGTAAAAGAAATCGGTGCGCCAGAATTCGATGCCCAGTGTCGCAAGCACGTGAAGCTGGCGGACTCCAAATACGGCAGCGTTGATGGCCAATATCAGTAACCCTATGGTCCACAGCCGTGCACCCTGGCTCGCGCGCTCGTGCGAAGCGAAAACCGCCCATGTAAGCAACCATGAAGCGCCAATCATCAGTAAATGCATCACCCAGAATTCATAGCCGATCCCGAAAGCGACAACGGCCACAGCAGTGACCGCTGCAACGATCCGCCAGGTCAAAACGGGACCAGCCTCAAAGAACAGCGCCACTATCCATACGGATCCGAAAACTCCGGTGATATGCCAGGCGCGGAGACCGTGCAATGCATAGTTGAATACGCCAGTGGTGCTCCCTAGCAAGATGAGACAGCAAAGCGCCGTCAGTCTGGATTGGGTAAGCCGCCTTACCGCTGAATAGGCGACCCAGAGTCCCAATGCGAAGACTCCGAGCACCGCCATCTGTCGACCTTCGAAGCTGCTTACACCAAGCCCGCGCAGCAAAAGCGCGACAAGCGATCCTAGATTCACGTTGTGCGTGTATAGAAAAGGGTGGTCTTTAAGGCTCGGAGAAGAAGCGTGGTTCTCCAAAAGACCGAACTGGATCCCAAACAGGTCGAAATTACGGACCTGGAGTTCTGAAATGAAGACCTCGCCGCAGTCGACATAGCACAACGTGAAATAACTGCTCGCGCGTAACGCTTGCCATAGAGTGATTACGAGAACAAAGGTGAGCGCCGCTAGATCCACAGGAGAACGAAGAAATCGGCGAGTGCCAAAGATCATATGAATCTTATCGTTCGGGCCGATTTCCAAGCCTTGGTCAGGAAGCCGATTCAACGTAGGACACTGGACACGGCTCTCTAACAAAGTAAAGCCTGCACAACCCGTTGCCGTAGAGACGACCGAACCGACCGTACGATGGTCCGTACCACGGCATATCATTCCTAAAGTCGTCGGCCCGACGATAAAAAGTCGTGCGGTTCCAGTCGTCGTCGAACAGCTGCCGCATTTGTTGTTCCTGCCGAGCAAGCATGTCATCAAAGCGCTCGGAATCATTCACGACTATGACCTTGCTGTTGAGCGGTTGTGCCTGCCTGCCACGCGCTGCGATGAAAAATGCCGCAGAGTCGGTCGAACCTAAATGCATGGTACGAACTACATCGTTGAGCACTAAAAAATGAGCGACATTATTTGAAATTAGCGCGCTGACTAGGATGATGGAAGCGATTCCAACGGTATAGGCAGTTCGGTGTCCCTTCGCCCAGATATGGACGAGTCTTAGGCCGCTACCGATTGCGAGTACACAAAAAAGGGACACCGGCGAGTGATAGTAATAAGTCATGGCGCCGAAATCCTCGTTGGAGTGAGGACCGTTGTACCAATCAAGCCATGTGGCAAAGATACTTAACGAAACCAATCCCACGAAAACTATGGTGGTGAACTGCCAGATCGCTCTACTGCGGAATCGAACCGTTGCAACTAGCCCAATAGCGGCGAATACGAGAAGCATCGACGCGACCGTAAAGGCGAGCGAACCAGGATGGAACATTCCCACGTTTGCAAGAACGGAACGTACCAGCGTCGTGAACGACGACAAATGAAAATCTTCTGTCCATAAATATCCCAGCATTCGAAATAGCGGCTCATCCCCGGTCTGGCTATGAATGACCGCGATCGTTCGCGGTCCAGCGTTACCGAAGCGCTCGTATAACATCGGTAAGAGTGTCTTGACAGAGACCGCGTAGATAGCAAACACCGCCGCAATCATGAGAAAAATGTGCGATACCGGCCGAAATTGCCGAGTCAGAATAAGGGCGGCGGCGACAACGAAGGGCATCCACAACAATAGTTCGTCGGTGAACAACCCCATCAGCAGCAAAAGTGATAACCCCGGCAACGTCGCACGGCCACCGTTAAACACGTATTTGGTGGCAATAAATAGGCTTAAGGACAAACACACAAGCGAGAGAGCCTTAGCAGGGCGGATATAGGCGAAACAAAGCGAAAGGAACCCGGGGGTGGAAAGCAGCAACGCGACGAGCAACAAGGCCTCTAGGACGCTAAAGGACCACAGTCGCAATGTGAAAAATACGGTCGTGGGCACAAGAAGTACGAATAGAAGAAGAGTTACGCTTAATGTGGGATGGAACATTGCCAGCCTGGCGATAGAGGGCCGGGACCATGCATCAATGATTTCAAAAAGATCACTCACCATTCGCAATCGGTGGGGGTTTAAATCGAAAAGCTGCCAATCAAATATCAACCGCAGTGGAAACCTGTGATCGACAACTTTGTCGCCAATGGCCAGGAGTTCGGGATGAAGCCATGACCTCGAAACGTCCGACCAAAAGTACGAGATGACCGCGATCGTTGTGACTAGAACGAATGCGCCTATGTAGTTCAGAACATTCGTCATCATCTCGGGTGAAAATTGGTACCTGTCACTCAACATGGTAAGAGACAACTGCGATTAAAGCTGCGCGGGTCGTGATCGGGTCGGGGCTGCTGATGTTTTTGAGGTCAAGCGACTTTTTTAGTGCCACATCCTAGGGCGTCCCTTCGCCGAGACAATTGCCAACACTCGTCGATTCAACGTCGCGAAAAGCATTGCCGCGCCGATAAGCACGTCTACCAAGAGAACATAAAACAATTCGACCACACGTAGCTCGACGGCCGCGGCGGACATTACTGGCAAAGCTGCACTGAATGTAGCAGCAGCAAGTATCGGAACATCCCGACCTGGGTGGAACGGAATTTTCATAACGACGACTATCAGACTCAGAATCAACGCACCAATTGATATCGCAAGAGGCAGCCCATGTGCGCGAAAAAAGTTCGGGCCAAAAATCACGCTTAAAGCCGAAAGCGGTTGCTGTATGCCGAAAGAATAAGCAGCGTACGCTGGGTCGGCGGCGATCGTACGAAAGAAGATATCGCGCAGGACGCTGTCGTACGCCGCCCAGCGGAGGTCTCGATTTGGATCGTCAGTCCTATAGACCCAGTCGGGGTCGCGTATGAGAAAACTGCGCTCATCCTCGCCTCGCCTATTGATTTCGCGGTCGAAAACCAAAAAAGCGACCTGATCGTCGTATATAGGGTACGCGGAAGGTATTCCATAGCGTTCGGTACGTAGAGGATTGTTATGCAGCGCAGTGACAAGGTTGTGCCAGAACACATGCGCACCGTACGCGCGCCCATCGCGGAACGCGGGGTCTTGCCCCATTTTTTGGTGCAAGAGAAGAGCGGCTACCCCGACGATGGCCATGCCGACCGGCCAAGACCCTGGGGGCACCCGTAAAGTGACGTGCGCGGCTTTGATTTTCTGCACAAAATAAACCCCCGCCCATAGCATAGTCAGCGAAATTGGTAACCACGCCGCGGAGGTGCGAGCATTCACGATGCAGCAAATAATCGCGGTCTGGAAAAGCGCCAAAACGAGTTGCCCGACAGTCGGTCGCTTTCTCTGGAGAACCAAGAACATCAAATGGAAAACAGCCACCGAACCCATAATGCCTAGAAAACGATTGCCGTGAATAACGTTGATGTCTTGTCGAGGGATGGTTGGCAGCAAATGCGACGTGATGGCTTGCGCGCAAACGACGATAAGGAAGAAAAAAAGCACTTCTCTGTGTTGACGGAATGCAAGGCATGCGGCGAGCACAGACAGCGAGTAAAGCAGCATGTAGAACCAATACCAGCTTGCGGTCGAGATTCCGAAAAGAGCAAACGCGATCGTGTAGAAAATCGCCATTCCCTTCTCGTCCTGCGAGTAGTACATGCCTTCCGACGCCGGCATATCCACGCTTGCAGCCGCTTTCAATGCGGCATCCAATCGCGCCGGGTCCGTCATTACGTCGAAATAGTGCTCTGCGCCGACCCGGACAAGATCCTCTTTTTGAACCGATAGTCCGCCCTCCCGCAGGGTGCGATTTACTGCGCGATAGCTCGCGTAGCCTTGCCACTTACCGTCAGCGATCGCTGTAATTCCAACCGCTACCGCGTCGCGGTGTCGGCTCATGCTGCCAGGCAACCACTCGTACCAGCCTCCTCGAACGCCATCGACTACCGTATAGAGCAGAACAATTGAAATGACAGCGCACAAGATAATCGGCGTGCCATGTCGCCGCCCGTTGGGATCAGGACTACTCATACCGATTCCGACATTGCGCGGACATTGCAAATCCAATTAATGCGGATGCTCGAGCAAAAAACGTGAGAAACCGATAGACGACTTGCGCAATCGTCATTGCCAAATCGCAACGTAGCGGAGGCGCACGTGCGTTGATCCTGCGGGAATCTTTAGTCCCATTTGAACGTGATTAACGCGGATCAAGGATGTCGCCTTTCCGTCGATCTCGGCACGCCAATGCGGATTCCAGGTAATTCCAACTACAAGGAATGCATCGGCTGAGCAATTCACGGCGAGCGTAATCTTGTCAGAATGAACTTGCTTCGAATTTATTTGCCCCACTACGAAACGTAAATTATCTCCATCGCCAACGTCGGCTTGTTCTGCAAGCGCACTACGCGCAAGCTCTTCTGCAGAGAGCGTGACAAGGCTCGCGAGCAGGCTCGGGCCTGACGGTGCAGGACGCAATTCCTCAACGAACCGAAATCGCGGGAGGTAAGTTGAGAGGCGATAAATGAACAAGTCCTTGCCCAGCGCTTTGCGGCGATTTGCTTCGACGAGGTTGGACAAGGCGTTGCTAGACTTTCGCCATAGGTTGCTCCCGTGCGCCCTTGAAGGGGGGCTCTTCAGCCCCGTCGCCCAGTCGCGAGATTGAGCGACACGGGGAGGATCCGCAGGCGCATGTACAAGATTGAGACTGCGGCTTTTTAGGGGGAGCTCGCTAAGCAGGTATTTCACATTGTGCAGCCCCAGCAGCTTGAGGTCGAAGCGTTGGTCGACGTCAAAACCTTCGACAACGGCACGCGCCGGATCCTCGCCGGGCAGCAATCCATACCCGGGATGAGCTAGATCGGCGCCCAAGAAAATATAGTGATCCTGAGGACGACCTGATTCGGGATCGAAGATTTCCTTGGTTCTGGGAACGTTGCGAAGCAGCGGCGCAAGAACATGGAGCCAGTATTGCCGGTATGCCTTGGGATAAAGGTTCGCCCATCCATCCGCTGCCTCCAGCCCTTGGGCGTAAGCGTAAGCAGGTTGCAGCGGCAATACGCTTGCCACACGGAAAGGTTCGGTCTCGGCGCGCATTAGCCGATCGAGCGATTGCACCTGGTAGTTCATCTGCCCCCAACCATCGACGCCGATCGGATAGAAAAGGTAGATTTTGGGCCGAAGCAGCATGAACAGGACAAGAACTGCAACCGCGACAGTGATTAGGCGCTGCGGCCACCTTGCGGTCTCCAGCTTTGTGCGAGCCAATGAAACCAGCAGGGCTAGCTGGCATGCGATGAGAAGCGAGGCCGGCACGTCAAAGAAACGTCCCATGTATATTCCCCTGACCCAGGGAAGCCATTCGCCGATGACGTTCTGCGCACCGACGAAAAGCCAGCGCTGCGAGAGAAGCAGGTAAACCGCGTAGACCCGCAGATACGCCAAGCCGAGCCGTGGCCGCCCAGCCGGGGTGCGCGCAAGCGCCGCGAGAATCGCCCCCACGGTTAGCAGCGGCAACGGCAGGTCCCAGGCGACGAACTTGGCGAGGGGATCCTGGTTGAAGTAGTCGAAGCGGAGCTGCCGGTACAGCAGTCCGTCGAGCGACCAGTCCACCCTTTCGGGTGGGAACCCCTCGCGGTGTGAAAGCGACGCGGTCGCGAGCGCGGCGAGCAGTTGCGGGAAATCGCCCAAGGTGAGGCCGACAACCAGCAACGCAAGGTTGGCCGCCGCGCGCCATGAGACGTCGCGCAGCACGATTGCGCTCCAGAGCGCTGCAAAGAGCGCAAAGTAGGGCACCGAATGCGTGAAGGTTGTCAGCGTCGAGAACCCGAGGCCGGCGACGAGCGGCAGCCACCACCCGCGCTTCGTGGCCCGGATACGCTGCATGAGCCACAGGAACAGCGGCAACGCCGGCAGCGCCAACATTTCACCGAAGGTGAAATAGCTGAAGCACGCGTAGAGCACGCCGGCCAGCACCGCCGGCCGGCGCTCGAGCGCCAGCTGCTCTTCGCACAGCTTCGCAGTGAAGAAGATCGCGATGAAGTACTGGACAAAGCGGTGCAGGCCGTTCGCGAGCCATGGCGGTAGCAGGGCGACAAAGACGGTCTCGAGATTGAGCGGATCGGCATTTCCCCAGAAAGCAAAGCGATCGACCCCGCTCCCTACGAACGGTGCCCATGGCGAGAAAAGGCGACCGTCGTGAAGCAGTGCTAGGTGCGTCGGGAGGGTCTCGAGGCCTGCGCCGTAGCCATACATCCAGGAATACGGCCCCAGCGCCCACGACTCCACGGTGAAAAGCGCCGCGGCGCCGAGCGCGATCAGCAGCAGCCGCGAATTCGTGCCGGTAGGGGTCATCTCCTTGCAGCGCGTCGTAGCGCGAACCAGGCTGCCAGCAGCCCGAGAATCGCCGCGCTCCGGAGCAGCCAGGCCCAGGACGATTCCGACTTGCTCGTGTAGCGAAGTGTCACGAGCGCGGCTCCAGGCGGCACCGCCATGCCGCGCATCACGGCGTTGGCCGCCAGGACCGGCAACTCGCGTCCATCGCTGTAGGCGCGCCAACCCGGGTAGTACAGCTCATTCACTACGAGAAAGCGTTCGCTCGATGCCGGCGCAAACCGCAGCTCCAGCAGGTCAGGCCCGCTCGCAAGGGTGATGTCACCCCCGGCTTCGAACTGCCGCCGCCCCGTCCACCCCTCCACGAAGGAGGTCTTCTGAGGATCGGCAATCGCGCCGGACGCGAACAGGCCCTTTACCGCATCCCCGGCAGATGCGACGGGCTCGACGGCCGCGGTGAAGAAGGCGCGCGGCGTGACCCGTGCGGGAGACGACACCACTTCAAAGGTCGCCGGATCAGCCCGGGAGACGATGCTTTCGCCGTCGCGCACGATGTTGCGGAACACTCCGTCCCCCGCGACCAGCACCCAGCGCACATTGAGCAGCCCGAGCAGATCCCATGGAATCTCCTTGACATCGCCGAAGCTGATGGTCCGCAGGCTTGGCCCGGTGGGCCAGGGCAAGAGACGCAGGCGCGCGGGAACCCCCAGGCCATAGTAGCCATCGATCGCGCGCAACCGCCAGAATTCCGGCACGTGGCCGGCACAAAAGCCGTCGGCGATATCGCGATCGCAGACCAGCGCCACGCGATAGCGCTCCGGCTCAATGCGCGCGTGCAGCGTGCGCAACTGCTCCTTCGTGGGCGGATTGAATTCGTCGCGCCGCGCGTGGTAGTAGTCGCCTTGCTTGAATGGACGAAGAAAATCGAACGCCAGCGCCCCATTGACCTGCTCGTTCGCAGCGAGCAGGCATTGCCCGGCCACCACGCCGGCGATTGCCATCTGAGCCATGCGACCCAGCGCCGGCCTGCCGACGGACTTTAACACCGCCAATAGAAGAATCAGGTACAGCGCCGCCGACAGGCCTATGCAAACCAGCGATGCGCGACGCATGGCGGGAAGATCAAATCGCGTGCTGGAGCCCGGAAACTGCTCCGCTGCGACGGCGATTGCCCATGCGGCGCAAAGCCCGGCGAGGCAGCCGACTATGCCATGCAGCCAGACGGCCGACCGCTCGCCGCGCGGTGAAAGGTCCGACAAGGCAAATGCCAGAAGGACTGAAAAGGGAAGCAGCGCAGCGATAAGAACCCGCGCGTGAGTGAAGTCCACCCTCAGGAAGAGCAAGTACAGGGCATGCGCCGCCGGCTTCCACACGACCACTGCGATGCAGGCGATCAGCATCCAGAAAAAGAAAGCAGCATCCTGCCGGGATGCCTGCATCTTCAGCCACTGCAGGCGCTGGCGCGCAAGCCCCGTCAGCAGCAGCAGGGGAGCAATGGCCGAGGTGTGGAGAAGGAAGCCTTCAGTGAGATTGATGTTGTTGCCGAGCAAGCGGGATTCAGAAGGGCTGCGCCCGAAAATCCCGTAGTCCAGCCAGCGGAAGATCTCGAACGGCCGGATGTTCTGGAACTCATAGAGCATCTCGAAATCGCGAAAGTCCAGTCCCTCGATCGTACGGAGATTCTGCCCCATCGCGCTCGCGATGCCGAGAAGACGGGGCGAGGAGAATGCCGCCGCCAGCAGCGACGCCGCACCAAAGATCAATGCTGGCCGCCACGATCTCTGCGCCAGCGCCTGCCAGAGCGCGTAAGCGCCGCACAGCATCAGGGCGTAGGCGACCTTCTGCAGGAACATCAGGCTCAGCATGCCGGCCAGCAATATCGACAGGACGAGGAGGCAGCTCGGCGCGCTGTCGCGCCGGACATGCCGGGTCACCAGCGCGATGAGAGGAATCATGATGAACACCGCAAAGCTCATGCTGTTCTGGCTGACCTTGAGGATCGTCAGCGAAGAGAACTGGTAGCAGACGGCGCCCAGCATCGCAGGCGCGTCGGCCGGGAGAACCGCCCGCAGGAAGGCATAGCAGCAGATGCCGGCAGCCGCCAGCATGGCGATGGCGACGTAGCCGGTGGTCACATAAAGATGCTGGGCGCCGATCAGGCCCGTCAAGTAGACAATCGGGTTGGGGAAGGTATACGGCAGCACGAAGCTGTCGTAGCCCATCATCTCGTGCTCGTTCCAGGCGGCAATGTCTCCGCCCGGCAACCCTTCCAGATAGTGCTTCAGGACCTTCAAATCGCTGTTGAGACGATCCGGGTTGCCGATCCACAGGCTGTCGCCCGCGAGATGCCCCCTGAACAGCCACGCCGCGAGCGCTGCCAGCCCTAGAATTGCCAGGGCGTCCAGAAGTGGCGATGTGTTTTTCGTTTGCGCTCCCACGGGGTCGTCTTCTTGTTGACCGCCAGAATCCGGCCTTATCTCATAATCTTGCCGGCGGCGGAATATCTTCGCCTAACGGAGGTGCCGTGATTTTGCTGTCTCTGTCGGCATGATCGCTCGATACAAGAGCGATCTGCTAGCGCTCGGCGCGCTGGCCGGCATCGTGGTCGTACTGCTGGGCACTCCCGTCGCGCTTGGGCGGACGTGGCTCGCTCTGCCTCATGGGGGGGCGTTTGCCGATTCACCGATCGGGCGGACCGCCCACCTGGGCCGCCGCCCTGCTCGTTCGCAGGACCGATGGCGTGTGGCGGACCGGATCCCTCCTTGGCCTCGTATGCGGACTGATGCTTCTCAGCTCGAGAGCCTCGCGCCGCTGCAGATCAAGGCGAGTGCCGAGCTCATATTTAACGCGCTTGCGGTCAACCGGGTCAGCTATACCACGCCGAATGCCTGGCCGGGCATCTCGGAATCGGATCAGTATCCTTCCTGGAGTGATTACGCGGCAAGACGCGTCTTTTACAATCTGCTGGCGGTGAACGTGTTGCTGGACAACAGGAACGGATGGCTTTCCAAGAGCTCGTTGCCTGATTTGACCCCGGTATGGAGCAACGACGCGTACATTCTGTATCGCGACAAGCGCGCGCGGGCGCGCGCGTATCTCATCGATGTTTCGGAACCTCGTACGCCCGTGCGGTCGGACCGCGCGCGCGTTTCCCGGATCGAAGTGATCGGCGATCTTGTTGAGCTCGCTCGCCAGGCGCCGGCCGGCGGCGAGGTCGATGTGCGCAAAATTACACCGGGATCAATGCGAATAGACGTCCGGGCCGTGAAGCCGGCGCTCCTTGTCGTTGCCGACGCCTACTATCCCGGCTGGGACGTCATGGTCGATGGACAAGCTAGGCCGATCGCTCGCGTGGGCGGAGCGTTGCGGGGTGTATTTGTGAACCCGGGGGATCAGCATGTCGAGTTCATCTATCGCCCCAACCACCTGCGATCCTTGATCGCCATGTCCCTGTTTACAGGCGTCGCGGCCTTGCTTCTGGTCTTGGGCGCCTCGCGCTTTGTCGCTGCATGGGGTGCTCGCCGGAGAGTTGCCGCATGATTCTTTCCCTGCGGCGACTGGGATGGTCTTCCGGTCAACGATGGCTGCTGGCCGTGGCGCTGATCTATGCATTTCTGTACGGCAGCCTGCTCATCAAGACCGACGCGCTTCCGTACGTAATGGACAACAATGAGTCCTTCTCATCGCTGTGGCACGCGGCGAATCTCTACCACTTCGGCGTTGCCCAAAGCTATGGCTTGGCCGACGAAGCCTTTGCGACGCACCAAGCGGCGCATCCTTACGTTCACACGCACCAGGGAAACTTCCCGCGCGTCTTCGCGTTCCTGATCTACACGCTCGGAGCGAGAACGATCGAGGCGCAGATCGCGGTCACCACTCTGGTCGTGGGGCTCCCGGCGATTCTCTTGCTGTACCTGTTCTTCGCGCGCATCGCCAGTCCCGCGTTTGGCGCGCTCGCTAGCGTGGTTTTCATGACGGACTACGTTCTGTTTGCCCAATGGCAGGTCGTCACCTATCGCGTCTGGCACTGCTTCCTTCTTTTCCTCTGTCTGTATGCGGTGCAACGTGCTACGGAGGGAGGTGCGAGACGGTGGCTCGCCGTTACCGTCGGCGCGTTTGCCTGCCTCTTCTACTTTGAGTTGATCTTTGCAGCGTTTGTCGCCGCCTTGTGCGGTTCTTATGCACTGGTGCTTTGCGCGAAGCGCCCGCGGCGTCTCGTGGTCATTGGCGTCGCTGCAGCGGGCGGAATGCTATTGGCCCTCGCCGCGGTGATCGCGCAGGCAGTCGGATACCTTGGATTCGACGATTTTCGCCGCGATATCTACCTGACTTTCGTGGCGAGGAACGATTTTTCGAGCGTTTCATCGCTCCTCGAGGAGGCCGCCCGGTTCTATGAAAGCAGGCGAGTCGTCTTCTGGCACAACCTGCAGGATCGCGAAGCGTTCTCGGGCCTAGCAGCTTTCTTCCGCTCTTTCACCGCCTTCGATTGGCGCATCCATACCCCGCTCTTTGCGGCGGCGATCTGGATTCTGTCTGCTGGCTGGCTGCTCGCCATGAGGCCGCCGCGTTCCGGCGCGATACGCCACCGGGTCTTCTTGGGCATCGTGGGTCTCGGTCTTTTTCTCGGCGCCCTGGTTCTCGTGCTGTACATCGATGGTGCGGTCTTCGGTGGAATGTACGCTCCGGTATGGAAGGAGCTGCACGCGCTCGCCGGCCCGCGGGCGGTCCTGGTCCTGGTTCCGCTGGCCGCTACCCTCGTGGCGCTTTACATGGCAATGGGCGGTGGTCAGACCGTGCCTGGAGACTTCCGCTCCCGCCTCATGGGCGTCCTCGTATTTCTGCTCTGCGGGGCGTTCGCTTACACGCTGGTCTACGCGATCAGCCCTGGGTACGTCTATTCCGGCTATCTCCACCGCAATGCGCCGTTCACCGTGTTCCTGACCGACGTCGTTGTGGCGCTGGGTGTGTACGTGGCGATCCTGGCGGCGATCCAGTTGACTCGCCGCGCGGTCGCGCTCGAGGCCGCGAGTCCGGCGGCGCTGTACCTTCGGTCCTCGTTCGCCGGAATCACCGTACTGCTGGTCGCATTTCTTTGCGGGTATTGGCTCCTGATGCAGGTCAGCTACATGGCGTGGATGCCGCCGGGTCACTACGCATTTCTCAAGAAGCTGGCGGAACCGCCCTACCGCGGCGCCTCGTTCGTGGTCAACAACTATGCGGCCCCGGTCGCGGCCTATACGGGACAGTGGGCCTATTTCGATCCCGCGATCTCCCGCGCAACGTTGGTTCGCGACGGCCACGGTGTGCACTTGGCGGGCGACGACAAGTACCTCTGGTTCGCCGATCGCGACGCAAACGAAAGCTATCGAAGACCCGACTACTTCGTCTGCATGATCGCGCAAGACCCTTACTCGATCGTGAGCCGCATTCTGCGCGATACAGGCCAAGGACCCGGGCAACCAGGATGCTCGCAGCTTTCGCTGGTACGCCAGGCGAGAGACCTGGAGATGAAGGGGGTCAGCCTCGTCGAGCACGACGAGGCCGGTTTCGACCGCATCGGCTTCGATTCATGGGCGATCGTGAAGCTCGACTGGAACCGGTCACCGGCGGCGGGAATCGATTGGAGCGTGAGGCCGATGAGGCAGGTCGGTGCTAGCGAAAGCGTCCCCGAGAAGCCGAGCTGGCGCCCCAGCGCCGAGGAGCGGCTCCAGAATGCGATCGTTTTTCACGTGCCAGTGTTGCCGGAAGCCGTGCGGCACAGGGAAATCCTCACCGTGCCGGGTTACGCGGCTTTGGTCATGGAGAACAATGGTCTCCATCTCAGCCTGTCGAACAAGATGACCGTTGTAGACCGGGAGACCGTGCAAATCAAGGCGGGTCACCTGCGCTACGCGGGGCAAAAGGATGACGTCTACACGTACCAGGCTAGCATTCGCCTCGACGCCGGGGTCGGCATGTCCGGGATCAACTTCCCGGTGGAAGTGGATCTCTCCCGGATGGCTTCCGGCGTGGCGGTGATCCGGGTCTATCCGCCCTTGGCAAGGTTCCTTCCGGACAAGCTGCTGGAGGCCATGGAGTCCAAGCTGCAGACGCTCATGGGGCTCGAGTCTCAGCAGAAGATGCTCGGCTACCTTGACCGCCTCACCGAGGAGCATCGGGTCAGCGGAAAGGGATTCGACGGCGTGCTGGAAGCGATCGCATTCGAAGCGTATAACAGCCCCGGTCGCGCGCCAGCGGCCGCACGCTTCGCTCCCGAGAGGCTGTCCGACAAGATCGTTCTTCTGGCAACTTTGGCCATCTGGCTCATCGGCTTCCCGATCTTCCTGCTCGTCGTCCGATCCCGTCGCATGAAAAACGCAGCTTCCCGAGATGTAATGCGATGACAGTAGGGGTGGCGGGCGCCGGGCGGATCGCTGTTCTATCCGTCCTTTTCGCCGCGGGGGCCGGCTTGCTCGTTGCCTTCAATCTGGTTTTGACCTCGGATCTGTCGATCGTTGCGCGATACTCGCCGCACGACGACTCGCTCTATACGGCGCGGGCCGTGCACCTGTTCGCAGGGGAGGCATTCGGGCCGTACGACTCGCGCCTTCTGGTCAAGTATCCAGGCCTGTCGCTTTGGATGGCGGGGACGCGCTCGCTGGGTGTCCCGTTCCTGATTTCGATCCACACCCTTTACATCGCGTCTGGTCTCTATTTGGCTTTCGCGCTCCTGAAATCCGGCGCATCGCTTTGGCTGCTGCTCATCGCGCTCGCGCTCTATCTGTTGAATCCCATCACCTACAGCGAAGACTGGCTGCGGGTGCTGCGGGAGCCCCTTGATACTTCGCTGTTTGTGTTCATGGTGGGCGCAATGGCTTTCGTCCTGCTCCGAGTGAGAGATGGTCCGGCGTGGGGCCACTTGGCGGTCTTTTGCGCGGCGTTTGCGTTTTCCATGTCCGTACGCGAGGAGAACCGGCTGCTCTGGGCATTGCTGGCCTGTTTCTTCGTTGCGCTCTTGTGGCGCACGAAAAGCGTGGCCGCCCTCGACAGACGCAAGGTCGTGTTTCTTGTGGCGGCGGTCGCGGTCCCTGCACTCCTGGCGAAGGCGTGCGAGCATGTGCTGCGCGAATTCGTGGACAAACACTACGGCCGGCCGATCATTCACGATTTTGGCGAAGGCGAATTTCCCCGCCTCCTTGCCGCGATCCGGTCGATCGAGTCCGCGAAAGACAATCGGCTGGTCATGGTGACGCAGGAGCGTCTTGCCAAGATCGAGCGGGAGGTGCCGGCCTTCGCGCCGGTGGCGGAGCGCCTGCCGAAGCCCGGGCCGGGGACCTTCTCCTGCCGCCTGCACGGCGTGTGCTCGGAGTGGTCGAATGGCTGGATGGCCTACTGGCTCAAGGACAGCGCCTTCGACGCGGGATTGACGCCGAGCCTTCCGGGCGCGCAGGACTATTTTCGTCGCGTGCGCACGGACATCGAGAACGCGTGCGCCGCGGGACGTCTTCGGTGCACCGTCAACGGGATCGAGTTTCTGCCGCCCATGGAGTTGCGTTGGACCAGGGCGTACGTCGCAGAAGGGTACCGTCTCGCGCGAATGTTTCTCGCACCCGAGCTTTATCCCAAGGTTGCGGTACCTGCGATTGACCCACCGAAGGAAGTGCAGCAGATGTTCCAAGTAATGGGGATACCGGCAACCGCGCCGCCATCGAGCGCAACGCTGGCCGGGATACGTGCGGGGCTCGTCACGCCCCACCAAATTTTCGTCGGAACTCTCTTGCTTGCTGCTTTGCTGGCCTTGGCGCTCCGCCTCTGGGTCGCCGATCGCGTTCCCCTGGGGCCAATCGCGCTCATCGGCGTCATCGTCGGGCTGTACGGATTGCTGCGCCTTGCGACCCTTGCGTACGTCGCGGTATATCTCGGCCCCTTTACCAGCCGGATTGTGTTTTCCACCTATGCGGTGGCCGTTCTTATAGCGCTCCCATTCATTGCCGAAACGATATCGGCCTGGCGCAGGGCGAAAGGCGCGGCCGCAGCATGACCCGTTTGCGATACCTGCTATGTCTGGGCGCCATGCTGCCGCTGGCGTCGCACGCCGACGGGCCCGCCAACGAGCTCCGGTTCGAGATTCCGACGTTGCCGGGATTCCAGAAGCACGTCCAGCTCCTCGAGTATCCGGGGTACATTGCGGTCGTCCTCGAGAATAACGACATGCATCCGTCCCTTTCGAGCAAGCCGCTCGTCAGGGAGCGCGGCAGGGAAGTCGAGGTGAAGAGCGCGGTCATCCGGTTCACCGGCCGGAACGGGAGCACCTATTCCTATGAGGCCGGGGTATCGCTGGGGATCGGCAAGGCCAGCATCACGTTTCCCGCGACGGTCGATCTGTCCGCGCTTTCGTCCGGCAAGACGATCGTATCGGCCAAGCTGCCACTTGCCACGCTCATTCCCGAGGACAAACGGGAGCGCATCAATACCAAGGCGCGCATGCTTGCGAGCATGGCGGCGCAGCACAAGCTCCTGGACTACCTGGACAAGCTGCCGGCGTCGGCCGGCTCGGCGGCGGTGATCGAGGCGATTCTGCTCGACGCCTACAACCGGAGCGCCGGGCCGGCCATGCGGGGCGATGTCGGCGACGCGGTGCCGCTGTCGGAGCAGTGGATGCTGATCCTGACACTCGTTATCTGGTTCATCCTTTTCCCGATCGTCCTTCTTATCTATCGGCTGCGCCGCCGGCGCGCAAGGCCGGCCTGAGGTATGGCCGGCGCCCGCGACGCGGCGAAACCCAGCGTCGCTGTCATCGTCGTCAATTACAACAGCGGCGGTATGCTCGCCCGCTGCCTCGACGCGCTCGCGCGCCAGACCGTACCGGCATGGCGTGTAATCGTCGTGGACAACGCCAGCAGCGACGGCTCCGCGGAGGGCGTGGAGGGCCGGTACTCGAATGTGGTGCTGGTTCGCGCGCCGGGCAATCTGGGGTTCGCCGCGGGAAATAACCTCGCCCTGAGGCATGCGCAGGGCGCCGACTGGATCGCGCTCCTCAACCCGGACGCCTTCCCGGAGCCTGACTGGCTTGAGCAGTTCGTCGTCGCTGCCGAAGCTGCACCCGGCTTCAGTTTCTTCGGCTGCCGGATGCTGCTAGCTGACAGCCCGCAATTTCTCGACGGCACCGGCGACGCTTACCATGTGAGCGGCGCGGCCTGGCGGCGGGACCACGGGGTCCCCGCAGAGCGCGGCATTAAAGAGCCGGGCGAGATCTTCGCCCCGTGCGCGGCGGCCGCCCTGTACTTACGCGCAGCGCTGGAAGAGGTGGGAGGGTTCGACGAGCGCTATTTCTGCTATCACGAAGACGTGGACCTCGGGTTCCGGCTGCGCCTGCGCGGCCACCGCTGCCGGTACGTGCCGCAGGCGGTCGTGCACCACGTGAGCTCCGGCATCACCGGCCGGCGCAGCGACTTCGCGACGTACCACGGCCACCGCAATCTGGTCTGGACCTACGTGAAAGACATGCCCGGCATCCTCTTTTGGCTGCTGCTGCCCACGCACCTCGCCATGAACCTCGTCTCGATCGCCATTTGCGCATTGCGCGGGCAACTCGGTGTCGTCCTGCGGGCCAAGCGGGACGCACTGGCCGGTCTGCCTGCGGTTCTAAAGCAGCGACGTGAGATCCAGGCCCGGCGCAAGGCCGGCGTTGGAAGCCTCCTGGCCGCAATGGATTGGGGACTGTGGCGGCGATGAGCTGCTCGCTGTCGGTCTTCGTGGCTGGAGGTGAGGGTAATGCTGGCGCGTAACGCCCTGCTAAACCTCGCCGGGCATGGGGCGCCGCTCCTCGCGGCGCTCGTCCTGCTGCCGCCTCTGATATCGCGTTTGGACGCCGAGCGCTTCGGCTTCCTTGCGCTCGCCTGGGCGCTGGTCGGCTACTTCAGCCTGTTCGATCTGGGGCTCGGGCGGGCGCTCTCCCGCCTCGTCGCGGAGCGGGGCGGCACGCCACGCGAATGCGAGTTGCCCGACCTGTCCAAGACTGCCCTATCGCTCACGCTCGCGCTCGGAGCGGCGGCTGGGCTGGTCCTTTTCGTCGCAGCGGGACCGATATGCCAGCGCGTGCTCAACCTTTCGCCGGCGCTGCGCCCCGAGGCGGAAACTGCCCTGCGGGTGCTTGCGCTGTCGCTTCCCCTGGTGACGCTGACGGCGGCGCTGCGCGGGCTGCTCGAGGCGGGGCAGCGCTTCGGCTGGGTGAATGCGATCCGCGTGCCGCTCGGCATCCTCACCTTCGCGGCACCGCTGGCGGCGACCTGGTGGAGCGTCAGTCTCGTGGCGCTGGCCAGCGCGCTCGCCCTGATGCGGCTTGCGGCGTTCGTTGCGCACTGGGCTGCTTGCGCGCGGCTCTGGCCGGCGCGCGTGGGCCTGGGTGCGCCCCGGGGCGCGGCGGCCCGCGAGATGCTCGGCTACGGTGCCTGGCTCACCGTCTCCAACGTCATCGGCCCCCTGATGGTCTATATCGACCGCTTCGTCATCGCCGGTCTTCTCGCCGTCTCCTGGGTGGCTTACTACAGCGCGCCGTACGAGCTGGTGACGCGTCTCTGGCTGATTCCCGCCGCGCTCACCGGCGTGCTGTTCCCCGCCATGGCGGCGGCCTCGCCGGAGCGGCTCGCCGCGCTTTACCGCACCGGGACGAAGGCGGTGCTCATCACCGTCTTCCCGCTGGCGCTGGTTGCCACGGTATTTGCCCATGACTGGCTGCACGCGTGGCTGGGCGCCGAGTTCGCTGCGCGCGGCATGCGCGTGGCGCAGTTCCTTTGCTTCGGCGCTGCAGTGAACTGCCTTGCCTACCTGCCGTTCACCTTGCTCCAGGCGCGCGGCCGTGCCGACCTCCCCGCCAAGGTGCATCTCGTCGAATTGCCGCTGTATCTGGCGGTGCTGTGGGTCCTGGTCGCGCGCTGGGGAATCGAAGGCGCGGCGCTCGCATGGGCACTGCGCTGTGTAGCTGACGCGATAGTGCTTTTTATTCTGGCACGAGGAAGTGTCCACCCCGGCTGGAGCGGTCCTCAGATGGTGACCGTGCTCCTCGCGCTTGCCGCGCTCGCCGGAGCGCTGATGCCGGTCGCCACCGCGGGGAAGCTTATCTACGCGCTGGCAGCACTGGCGCTGTTCTGCGCGCTTGGCTGGCTTGTGCTTCTCGATGAGTCGGAGCGCTCGCGCGCGCGGCATCCACTCGCGCTCCTGTCCGGCGATCCTCCGAGATGAGCGGGGAGATTCGCACGGTTCCCGTGCCGCGCTGCCTTCTGTGCGGGCAGCCCGGGCGGGTTCTCTACTCCGCCTTGCGCGACCGGCTGTTTTCCGCCGAGGGCATCTGGTCGATCGCGCAGTGCCCCATGGCGAAGTGCGGACTGCTCTGGCTCGACCCGATGCCCGCGCCCGAAGACGTCCATCGCGTCTACGCCTCTTATTACACCCACGTGGAGGAGCGGCCGCGCCGCGGGCTGCTCGACCGGCTGTTTACGGCGGCGAAGCGTGGCTATGTCGCCAACCACTTCGGGTACGAGGCGGGCGCAATCGAGCGCCTGCTCGGCCTCCTGCCATGGATTTACCCGGGTCGCAGGGCCGAGCTCGATTTCTCCGTCATGTGGTTGAGCGGAGACAAGCGTGGCAGGCTGCTCGACGTCGGCGCTGGCAGCGGATGGCTGGTGGAACATTTGTGCTCTCTGGGCTGGGCAGCTGAAGGGCTGGATTTCGACGCGCGGGCGGTTGAGCGCGCCCGGGCGCGAGGCTTGCAGATACATCACGGCGGGCTGCCAGAGCAGAAGTTTCCCGAAGCGAGCTTCGCTGCGGTAACGATGAGCCACAGCATCGAGCATGTGCATGACCCTGTGGGCTGGCTGGCCGAAGCGCGGCGTGTGCTGAAACCCGGCGGACGGCTCGCGATCGCCACGCCCAATACACGCAGCTTCCTACACCGGCGCTTCCGGGAGCACTGGTTCCCGCTCGATCCGCCGCGCCATTTGTACCTTTTCAACCGCGAAGCGCTGGGGACGGCCCTGCACAAGGCCGGTTTCAAGCGACTGCGCCTCTTCACGTCCGTGCGCGACGCGAATGGCGCATTCCTCGGTAGCCGCTCAATCCGCGCGACCGGGCGTCATGACATGACGGCTGCGCGGGGAGGGTTGCTGCGCCTCTGGGCGCGCGCGATACAGGTCGGTGAAGCCGAACGGCTTTTCATCGACCGCGATGCGGGTGAGGACCTCGTCGCCCTGGCCGAGAAATAGCATCAGCGTAATTGGCATCCTGATCTACGTACGCCGAAGCGCGCCGTCCCGTGTAATAACATCGATCCCATGGGCGAAGTTGACGTGTCGATTTGCATGGTGTCCCTGAATTGCTGGCCGGTGCTGGAACCTTGCCTCGAAAGCCTGCGCGCGGCGGATCCGGCGATCCGCCACGAGATCATCATGGTCGACAACGCATCGACGGACGGCACGGTTGAGCACCTCGTGCGCCGCTATCCCGAGGTGCTTGTCATTCGGAATTCTCGCAACGTCGGTTTTACCAAAGCTACCAATCAGGCCTTGGCGGTCAGTCGGGGTCGATTTCTCTTGTGGCTCAATACCGATACTCTCGTGGATCGGAATTTTCTGAAGGACCTGCTGCGCTTCCTCGCGGCGCATCCCAGGGCCGGCATTGTCGGGCCAAAGGTGCTCAATCCAGACGGAACATTCCAAGTGCAGTGTCGGCGCGGCATGCCGACGCCGATGGTAGCGGTGGCGTACTTCTTGAGATTGCACAAATTGTTCCCCCGAAGCCCTTGGGCCGGGGGATACCTGTTGGGCTACCTGCCGGTGGATCAGCCAACTGAAGTGACTGCGGTCTCTGGTTGCTGTTTGCTCGCCCGGCGAGAAGTTTGGGCCGAAATTGGTCCGCTCGACGAAAAAATCTTCGGTTTCGGCGAGGACCTCGACTGGTGCGTTCGCGCGAGACAGGCCGGCTGGGGGGTATGGTATTACCCAGGCGCGGTCATTGTGCATCTGAAGGGGCAGGGCGGCGCACACTCCAAGCCCTATCACAAGGCCTGGGGAATTCACCAGGCGATGTGGGTGTTTTACCGCTCGCATCTTCAACGCCGCTATGCGTTCTTGGTAACGGCGCTCGTAGCGGTCGGAATCGGGGCGAGCTTAGGCGTTACGGTGGCGCGCATCTGGACGATGCGCCGGTTGAGGTCGTTAGCGACGGCTGCACAGCTGATCAAGGGTGACATCCGGAAATGAGCAGCGCCACGGCGCTTGTCACTGGTGCCGATGGTTTCATCGGCAGGCACGTCGTCGAGGCTCTTCAGGCGCACGGATGGCTCGTTCGCGCAGTCGTGCGCAAACCGCCAGTTGGGCCGATGGATTTCGAGCCGATCGTGGTTCGCGACATCGTCGACCGGGACGCGATTCGCCGCGGTGTCGAGGGTGCCGCGGCCGTGGTTCACTTGGCCGGAATGGCGCATGTTTCGGATCGCACTTCAGCGGCGCGGCAGGAATTCGAGCGCGTCAACGTCATCGGCGTGCAGGTCGTAGCCGAAGAAGCAGTGCGAGCGGGCGTATTGAGACTGGTCGGGATTAGCTCGATTGCCGCCGTGGCGCATGCCTCGGCCACGCCGCTTACGGAGAACGCAATCCCGGCGCCGCGTTCGGCGTACGGCAGAAGCAAGCTCGCAGGCGAGGCGGCGCTAGGCGCCGCAACGGCCGGTACGCGGACCGCCTTTACCGTGCTGCGTCCGCCGCTGGTCTATGGACCCGGCATGCGCGGCAACCCACTGCGCCTATTCGAGCTGGTTCGCAGGGGTGTTCCATTGCCAGTTGGCGGGCAGACCAACCGCAGGAGCGTGCTCTACGTCGGCAATCTTGCAGCCGCAATTCTCCGTGTCCTCGAGCACGACCAAGCCGCGAACCAAATATTCCACGTCGCGGACGACGCCGTCGTGTCTACGGCAGAGTTTGCGAATCAGGTCGGCGAGGCACTTGGTCGGCCAGCGCGCTTGTGGCGCTTACCCGGGCCCTTGCTGCGTGGTCTGGGTTGGATCGGCGATGCTACCGGACGCGTACTACCTGAATTGCTGCCGATCTCGTCCACGCAGATCGATGGCTTGCTGGAGTCGCTCGAGCTGGACACAAGCCGCCTGCGCCAGCGCTGCGGGTTTGTACCACCGTTTTCCCTTCGCACAGCTCTCCAGGCCACCGCCGCGTGGTTTGCCGCGTCACGCGATGCAGCTGGTGGCGGCCGTTGCTTAGGAGGTATTTGAGTTGGGCTATTAGAATCCGTTGATGCTGGCGGGGTTAGGCGCTCTCTCATTCGCCGTCGCGTTCGTCACTGTTCGGGTGCTGGTTTCGCGCTTCGGCCGGTTCGCGCTCGATCAGCCGAACGCGCGCTCGCTGCACCAGCGCCCTGTTTCGCGCACTGGAGGAATCGCGGTCCTGCTCGCCGCCACGATTGCCCTTGGCTTTGGCGCGGCGGAGCTTTGGCTGCCGCTGGCCCTGGCGTTGGCGCTTGCTGTCCTTTCGTTCGTTGATGATCTCTACGATATTCCCACGACGGTCAGGCTTGCTGCGCACCTCGCCGCGGCAGCGACCATCGTCTGGTACGTGCTGACCCCCATGCACCCGGTCGAGATGGTTGTGTTGGTTCTCTCCGTTGTCTGGATCACGGACTTGTACAACTTCATGGACGGCTCGGATGGGCTCGCTGGAGGGATGGCGACGATCGGCTTTGGAACGTACGCGATCGCCGCCTGGTTCAGCGATGACGTCGCTCTGGCATCGCTCTCGATTGGATTGTCCCTGGGTGCGGCGGCCTTTCTCATCCATAATCACCATCCAGCGCGCATCTTCCTCGGCGACGTAGGATCGATTCCGCTTGGATTCTTGGCCGGGGCGCTTGGCCTTGTCGGTTGGCGAAATGACGTCTGGCCCCTGTGGTTTCCGGTGCTGGTGTTCGCTCCGTTCATCGCCGACGCAACGATCACGCTGGTGAAGCGGCTGCTGCGCGCCCAGCGCGTGTGGCAGGCGCACCGCGAGCACTACTACCAACGCATGGTGCTCATGGGGCTGGGCCACCGCAGAACGGCTTGGATCGGCTACGCCGTTATGGTGTTTTGCGGGCTAGCCGCACTAATGGGCCGCAACCAAGCACCCGAGCTGCAGGCCGCCGTCTTTCTGGGCGCGAGCGCAGCGCTCGGCGCGATGGCCGTCTGGGTCGATGTGCGTTGGGCGCGCTTCGTCCGAGGGCCGGCATGAGCCGCGTAAAGGTCCGCAGCTTGATCGTCATCGCGCACGACGTGATCGCTGCGGCGCTGGCATGGGTGGCGGCATTCTGGCTGCGCTTCAATTTCGACCTGCCGGACGAGCACCAGGAACTCATGCTGGATTTGCTTCCATGGGTGATCCTCACCCATGCGGTGATTTTCTGGGCACTCGGGCTCTATCGCGGCTTGTGGCGCTATGCCGGGCTCCCGGATTTGCAGCGCATCGCTGTCGCCGTAGGCGTTGCGGCGCTCGCTGTGCCCGCGGTCTTTGCTTTGCTGCGAATCGGTGTGCGAGTACCGCGTACCGTGTATGTGCTCACCCCAGTCCTTCTCGCTCTCGCGATGGGCGGCAGCCGGCTGGCATACCGCGCATGGCGAGAAGGCCGGCTCGTGCCAATCCTCACCAACCCGCAGGCGACCCCCGTTCTTGTATTGGGCGCCGGCGGCGGCGCGGCCGCGCTGCTGCGCGACCTCGCCGCGAGTCCGCAGTGGCGCGTCGTCGGGCTCCTGGACGACGATGCGGGCAAGCATGGGGCGGAGGTCGCCGGGGTCAAGATCTACGGCGGGATTGACCGCGTCGGGGAGGTGGCGCAAAGCCTTGGGGTATCGCAAGCAGTGATCGCGATGCCAAGCGCCACGCACCAGCAAAGAAAACGCGCACTCGACCTGTGCGCGCAAGCCCATTTGCAGGTCATGACCGTGCCGGCACTGTCGGACATCGTGTCGGGCGCGGTCAGCGTGTCGGCGCTGCGCGCAGTCGAACTTGACGACCTGCTCGGCCGCGATCCGGTCGAGCTCGACGATGCCGCTCTGCATTCCTCCCTCGACGGCAAGGTCGTGCTCGTCACCGGCGCCGGCGGCTCGATCGGCTCCGAGCTGTGCCGCCAGATCGCGCGCTACGCGCCGGCGCGCATCGTGCTTTTCGACGCCTCAGAATTCGCGCTTTACAAGATCGAGCAGGAGTTTCGCGACCGGCTGGCGCGTGTGCCCATTGCCCCGGTCATCGGCGACGCCAAGGACGCGCGCCGCGTCGCCGAGGTCTGCGCGCGGCACCGGCCGGAAGTGGTGTTTCACGCCGCCGCTTACAAGCATGTGCCGCTGATGGAGGAGGAGAACGCTTTCGAGGCAGTCGCCAACAACGTTCTCTCCACCGTCACGGTCGCGCGCGTCGCCCGGGACGCGGGCGCGGGCAAGTTCATCCTGGTCTCCACCGACAAGGCGGTCAATCCGGCGAACGTGATGGGCGCGTCGAAGCGCCTTGCCGAGATGGCGTGCCAGGCGTTGCAACCCGACAGCCGGACCCAGTTCGTGATCGTGCGGTTCGGCAACGTGCTGGGATCCACCGGCAGCGTGGTGCCACGCTTCCGGGAGCAGATCGCGCGCGGCGGCCCAATCACGGTGACACACCCGGATATCCAGCGCTACTTCATGTCGATCCCGGAGGCGACGCAGCTCGTGCTGCAGGCGGGGATGATGGGCAAGGGCGGCGAGATCTACGTGCTCGACATGGGCGAGCCGGTCCGGATCGTCGAGCTCGCGCGCCAAATGATCCGGCTGTCGGGCCTAGCGGACGACGACATCCGCATCGAGTACACCGGCTTGCGGCCCGGCGAGAAGCTGTATGAGGAGCCGCTGGCCGACGCCGAGAAAACCCTGGCCACGCCGCATCCCAAGCTCAGGATCGCGCGGGCCCGCTCGTCGCAGAACGGCCGGCTGCTCGAAGAGATGCTGCGCTGGCTCGAGAATCCGGGCGAGGCCGATGCGGAAGCGGTGCGCGCCCGGCTGCGCGCCTGGGTGCCGGAATACGCCGCGCCCTCAGCCGAACTGCCGGCTACTCACCCCCAAACTCGCACAGCGCGAAGACCTTGAGTGCCTGCGGATGAGGGTCTCTATGCGGACCGCCCTTGTCTTGTCCGCTCGTGAGCAAGCCAGCCGCCGAGCAGCAGCATGCTGATGAGCGCGTGCTCGTGGTGAAGCGTCGTATTCACGAAGCCGACGATGACGGCGACCATCCACGCTGCGGCGGCTCCGCCCCAGTAGCTCCA
>Ga0105340_1000058_pt1 | contig 48439 bp, 60 predicted proteins | sample EasRivMeERMLT700_FD_89676 | JGI IMG/M metagenome (GOLD analysis project Ga0105340, IMG submission 89676) | Soil microbial communities from meander-bound floodplain in the East River, Colorado, USA - East River MetaG ERMLT700 | ecosystem: Environmental > Terrestrial > Soil > Floodplain | place...
CACCTTCATCAAGTACGACGGCATCGTGGACTTCTTCGGCATGCGCCTGCAGCGGTATGTGATTCCGCAGGGTACTCTGTACCTCAAGAGTCATCCACTGATGAACGTGCATCCGGTATACAAGAACTCGATGTTCGTGGTCAATCCAGCAGGTATCACATACCGGCCGCTGGGTGGAAGAGACACAAAGGTGGAGAAGGAAATCCAGCCGAACGATGCGGACTATATCAAGGATCAGTGGTTGACGGAGTGCGGCTTCGAGTTCCACTTCGAGCGCAGCTTCGCTTACATTGGCGAGTTCAAGGACTTCCCGTAACCGGGAGTTGACCTGTGACTGCCCTCACTGGAGATGGCGTACTTACTGTTTCTGGAGCTACGCTCTCCGGTGGGGGCATTCGACACATCACAGGGACGGGGGTATTACTGCCCTCGTTCCCTGTGGTGATTTCAGACGGCATCGTACCAGACTCGAGTATCTGGGATAATAATGACGAGGAGTGGGGACAAGCGGACTTAGTGTACAGCGAAGCTCGACCGATTATGTTAGTCGGAATCGAGTTTTACAGGGCAGATGATGGAATTGATTTTGGACCTGTTCCGATTGATGCGACGTTGACGAGGACAGGTCTGACGATTGTGGGACAAGACAGATTTGGGCAATTTACTGTCGATCCCGGTGTGATGAAACAAGTTTGTGGAATGTGGCCAATCTTTCAGGCTAATCCCGGAACGGTTGTACAGCTTTGGGCGGGCGGTCAAGAAAACCCTGATGATCCAATTACTTGGGAAGGGCCCTACGACTTTAGGATTGGGATTGATTCCTTTCAGGACTTTACGGTAAGTGGAAGGTATAACGCAGTTCGTTTTACCTCGGTCGCGCAGAAGCCGTGGAGCCTGTTGAGCTACGATCTTGATATTGAGCCTGTAGGAGAACGTTGATGAGAAAGGCAATGGAAGATATGATTACTGTGGGTATGACGCAAGCCCAAATTCAAGGAGCCTTTATCATGAGCTGGAGACTTTTGACCTTAGTGTTTATCTTAGGCTCCTTTGGCGCGTTTGCCCCCTTTGGTCTTTGGGGTGGGTTTGCGTCAGCTGACACGAAGTCAATCGTTACGACGACGCGTGTAGAGTACTTGGAAGGACGAATGTTCGATCTGAAGGTGAAACAGTGTACAGCGTTGGAGGAGGGAAAGCCTACGACAGTGTACACAGTGCAGCTGCAGGAGCTGAATAGAAAGTATAAGGACCTGACAGGTGTGTATTACAAAGAGCTTCCTGCTTGCGTGGAGCTGAAATAATGCCAGCTTTCAGTGTGGCTAGCGCCGCAAAACTTGCAACATGCGATCAGCGCTTACAGGATATATGTAATGAGGTCATAAAGTGGATTGACTTCACTGTCATCACAGGACACCGCAATGAGGTGGATCAAGAGAAGGCGTTTAGTGAGGGTAAGAGTCAAAAGCACTGGCCGCAGGGTAATCATAATTCTCTGCCCTCTCGCGCTGTTGATGTATGGCCTTGGACGCCTGAGGGCAAAATTGACTGGAAAGATGCGATGGCGGCAGCGAGGTTAATGGGGTACGTGCAGAGAGTAGCACAGGAGAAAGGAATTAAACTGAGATTTGGGCTGGATTGGGATCAAGACTGGAGAACGTCCGGCGTGGCTGATCCAGACGAACATTTTCTCGATGCACCTCATATGGAGCTTGTAGACCCATGAATCAAAACTCGCTTCTCGTAGCTCAAATTGGGCTATCAGTTCTCTTTGTTGTTGGTTTCTTCACTATCTTAATTCTCTTCATGCTAGGCTACGTGAAGGTTCCTACGGACTACAAGGAAGCCTTCGCTGGGTTCCTTGGCGTTCTCAGTGGGCAGATAGTGAACGTGATGGCCTACTGGTTTGCACGGCAGCGGGACGCCGTGGGAGCCAATATCCTTACTGTTCCGCCAACTACGAGTGGAGGGAGTTAATGCGTAGACAACTGAACTATACCTCGTTTCTGTTGAGCCTGGCTCTTGCGATTCTGATCGCGTCCTGTGCTAGTCTGCCTGCACCGAAATCCTTCAACGAGAAGGCGGCTGCGGCGTATTCTGGTGCAACGGCTATCAGAAGTACAACTCTGTCCCTTCTTCAGGCGCACAAGCTTTCGCCTGACGATGCAGAGAATGCGAATGAGCAGGCGGACAACATTCGTGCGGCTATTGAGATCGCAAGGCAGTTGAAGGGGACTAACTCAACACTGGCCGAGGATAAGCTGACCTTGGCGATCACTGGCTTGACGGCACTGCAAGGGTACTTGGATAAAGCCAAGTCCAAAGGAGGTGGAACGTGAATGCTGCACTAGCAATTCAGCTGTTGCTTCAGCTGCTTTCGCAGGCGCAGAGCTTGGGAACGGTCATCAAGCGTGCAAGGGAAGAGGGTCGTGACGTGACGGACGAGGAACTGGACGAACTCGCCGCGCTGGATGATTCTGTTCGAGATGCGCTGCGGGCTGAGATCGCAAGGCAGAGAGCGGGAACAGGAGGGTGAAATAGATGATGGCAAGTATAGTACTGTACTTGCCATCATTTCACTGAATACAATGCCATACACAGCTAAGCAACATCGTTTGTTTGAGGGAGTTGCGCATGGGAGCATTCCAGAGAAAAAGGGATTGACTAAGGGAAAGGCAGCGATGCTGGCACATGAAGGGGTAAAAAAGGGAGAGAAAAAGCAGGCGAAGAAAACGAAGAGCTACGCGCACCATTACGATAAGTAAGAGAGCACCGTGAATAATACAGAAGTTTTGAACAACATGATGAAGCGACTGGGGAATCGGACAGCCCCCACGCTCAGGGCCACGGTGCTTTTGGAGCTGAATCAGAAGATTCGGCAACTCGAACAGGGGGCTACAATCCCTTGGTTTTTAGAAGATAGGTGGGATGCCGTGTGCGTGTCAGCACAGGATTTTCTCCCCCTGCCGGCTGATTTCCTGCGGGAAGTAGAAGAGGGTCAGTTTCGTGTGCAGAACATCAACGCCTCACCTGTTGCGTGGGCTAATGTAGTAAAGAGTTCCTATGAAAAAGTGGATGAAGCTGGAAGTTCGGTGGACCCAGCGCTACCACTGGTGTATGCCCTCTTTGGTGTTAAGGTGTATTTCGCGCCTACGCCAGACGTGGCTTATCCGATCCGTCTTCCATACTACAAGAGAACAGCAGAAATAACTGATACGAACGATGTCGTGTCGAACTTGTGGCTGACGGAATTCTACAACTTTGTCACCCTGTCTACCTTGGACATTGTGGCAGCAACACACATTCGCGACGCGAAGCTAAGAGCAGATATTCTGCCTGAACTTCAGGTCGCAGCAGACGACTTCTGGCGTAGCGTAGAGGCGCGTCAACACGTGAACAGAGATTACCTACTGGACGATACGGAGAACTAAGATGGGTTTAGAATCAGTAACCTACATCAGTGATCTGGTCGTCGGATGGCCACTTGGGTCGGACAAGATTCGACAAGGTGATGATCACCTGCGGAATATTAAAAAGGCGATTCACAACACCTTTCCAAATGTTACTGGGGCTGTAACGAAGACGCAGGGAGCGTTAAATCAGCTGCCTGATAACTGGACAGCGGTGCTTGCGGAATTGCTTGAGCACCTTGTTCCTGTAGGTGTTATTACGGCGTGGAGTGGGAGCATTGGGGCAATTCCTACTGGTTGGGCTCTGTGCGATGGGACTAACGGAACACCGAATCTGAAAGATAGGTTCATCGTTGGTGCAGGTGCAACTTACAACGTAGGAAATGTAGGAGGAGCCGTTTCTGGTACAACCAGTTCTACAGGCGCGCACACTCATAGTGGTGTGACTGGCTCGACGACACTGACAGAAGCTCAGATACCCGCGCACAATCACAGACCTTGGGTATCGAATAGTACGGATTCGAGCGACGCGAACGCTTTCGGAATTGGCAGCAGTCAAGCTATTGCTGGTAACAGTGACTCTGCGCGAGCGTACAGAGACGCGAACGGATTGTCGGAACAACTGATTGAAGATACTGGTGGTGGTACAGGACATACACATACTATTGGTTCAGATGGTGCGCACACGCACACTGTGCCAACACTGCCTCCGTATTATGCCTTAGCTTACATCATGAAGACTACAGCTTACGTTGCGCCATGACACGCCTTACGGTAAGTAAATTCGGTAATCCAGGCTTCATCAAGGATGTAGCCCAGTATGCCATTCAACCTCAAGCGTTTGATGAGGTGCGGAATGTGCGCTTTAATTCTGTGGGAGCTGAATCCTTTCCGGGCGAGGCTGTGGTCATGTCTCCTGCAGGATTCAACCCCCTTTGGCTCAAGGTTTTTCCTCCAGTAGACAATCCTATTTGGGTCTATGCTGGGCTGGATAGGGTCTTCGCTTTCAATTCTGGCCATTTCGACATCACGCGCGCTAGCGGTCCTTATAATGGTCAGGTGAATGAACGTTGGCAGGGAGAAGTGCTGAACGGCATTGGTCTCTTCAACAACGTTATTGATCCTCCACAGATGTGGCTGGAGTTTGACGTTGCGGAGAAGCTGCAGGACTTGACTTTCTGGCCGGCAAACACCAGATGTAAGTTCCTGCGATCATTCAAGAACTTCGCGATGGCTGGATACATCATTGAGAGCGGCAATGAAAGACCGTACAGGATTCGCTGGTCGGACGCGGCAGCCCCTGGGACAATTCCATCCTCTTGGGCTCTTGATGATCCTACGAAGTTTTCATCTCAAAGAGATATTGCGGAAACGTCAGATTACCTCGTCGATGGCTTACCGCTCGGTGAACTCTTCATCGTCTATAAGCAGCGAAGTGTCTTCGCCATGCAGTTTATCGGGCCACCTGACATCTTCGCCCACTGGAAGATCATTGATGGAAGGGGGATGCTCTGGAGGGACTGCGTTACAGCCTTTCCGGGAGGGCACTTTGTAGCGGGAATTGACGACCTGTATGTTCACAATGGATCGAGAAACTCGTCGGAAAGCATTGTTGAGGCGAAGCTGAGAAACTGGATATTCAACCAGATTGACTCGCAGAACTTCTTCAATTGCTTTACTGTAGACTACCAGAGACGAAATGAGATCTGGTTCTGTTTTCCTGAGGCAGGAGAGACGTATGCTACAGTTGCGGCTGTGTGGAATAGGGTTACAGGGGGGATTGGAATCAGAGACCTTCGCGCCACCCCGTTTATTTATCCTGGACCGATTGAGCAGAATCCTGAAGGTAGAATATGGGGTGGAATTGGACCTCCTGTCCTTTCAGGAATCCTGAATGGAAACGACATTGAACTAGAGTGGACTGTTCCAGACGCGACAGACCTGACAATTACCAGCTACATTCTTTACAGAAGGGTAGATGGAGGAGCGTGGGCGAATTACGGATCTGGAGCCGAGACTTTTCTGTCAACTACAGATTCCTCGCTGGCAGGCGTACATACGTATGAGTACTATGTAGTAGCCGCCTCGTTCTATCCGGAGGTTGGAGAGGAATCCAATGTCGTGAGCTTTGTAGTTCCTGACGTATCGGATGGAGAGCGCGATGTCTGGGCGTCGTCCGTACTTTTCGTCAGGACCCAAGGCGCAATCGGAACGCCGCAGACGCCAAATGGGTACCTTCAGTCAGGAGGTGTGTTTACAGACACGAATGGGGTACAGGCGCTGGTAACACGTGGGCCCTCGTTTACTGGGGGTACTACGGGTGCCTTTGAAGTGCGAATTACTGGCACTGACATGGCGGACGGTGCGCAGACTGAAGACATTACGGTCGAAATAGGCGAAATCTATCACGTAGGCACTTCGACCTTTAAGACGATTACCGCAGTGACCCTGCTTTCCTCCGACATTGGTACAGATCAGGGATACGCTGTCGGTCATCAACGAGATGTGGTTCCGAGTTCGAGCGGATTCAGCGTAATCACGATGCGCGGAGGAGTGGCGATTCGGTCACTGGCGCCTGCAAGCGGAAGTGTCGCAAGAACTGGGCTTTTAGACATTACTGGGCTGACGACGCTGGAGTCAGAAAGCCAACTTTCCTTCATGCGACAGGCAAATTCTTCCGCACGAGATTTTGTCATAAATGGTGGAGAAACAGTGGTCATGGGTTCTGGGAGCGTAGGGCAGGAAGTCCTATCGTCAGGAAGTAGCTACACTTCTCTGTCCTCGCTCTCTTCCAGTGGCACAAGCACTGACCCCTTTGTGGACGTAGGGTTGATATTTAGGGGTGCAGTGTGACGTATCGTCCAGTTGAAATTCTAAAAGACGAAGCAGCGCTGAGAGAACTTCAGCGCATCGCGCAGGCACTTGGGCCTGTAGACAGAAACAACCTTCGCATCCTGTATGTAGAGCCAGAAAAGCCGCAGGATGGAGACTCAGCGATCTGTGATGGAGTTCACTGGGATCCACTAGGGGATGGAATTAAGCAGCCAGTCTGGTACGACGCAACTGTACCAGCGTGGAAGGCACTGGGAAGTGGCAGTGGTAGTGGTCCGCCAGGACCACAGGGAGATCCGGGAATACCAGGAGCTGACGGCGCACAAGGACTTCGTGGCTTTGCTGGAGCAATGGGTCATGATGGAGAGCCAGGCGATATGGGCTTTCCCGGACTGGCTGGAACGGCCGGAGCAGCGGGAGCCGCGGGAGCCGCTGGACCTCAAGGTCCAACTGGCCTTCCTTTATTCCTTGTTGCAGACACGGTAGATGGCGAACCTGGACCTCCGGGAAGGAATGGTACAGATGGTGCGGCGGGAGCAACCGGAAACACGGGCGCACAGGGTCCGACAGGCCCACCTATCTTCTTGGTGGCGGAAGACGGCCTTGATGGCGAGCCAGGAGTTCCAGGAAGACAAGGAATTGACGGCGCAGCAGGACAAACAGGCAATACTGGTGCACAAGGGCCGACAGGTCCGCCAATCTTCCTCGCAGCTGAAGACGGCCTTGACGGAGAACCCGGTACCCCAGGTAAAGCGGGAGCGGACGGCGCGGCAGGTTCAGCGGGCACGACGGGAGCACAAGGGCCTATGGGGCCTGTTGTTCTACCAGAAGTACCGGAAAGCAACGAGCCGTTGATTACTCCTCCCTTTGTTAAAGATCCATTTGCTGCTAGGGCTGTATACAATGGAAGCGTAGCGCAGCAGGGCGCTGGATTCGCCACAGATACGTACTTGACAGGATCAAGTATTCCAATTCCTGCGAATGCGTTGAAAGTTGGCACGATGTATCGCTGTCGATTCAACGTGGTAAAGTCAGGAGCAGGAACTCAAACTCCTATCATCAACATACGGTTTGGGACTGCAGGCGCTGTGGGGGACACATCCCGCGGAACACTGACATGGTCTGTACAAACTGCAGTAGCGGATGAAGGTGTGTTTGAAATCTGGGCAACTTTCCGTGTTGTAGGAGGTTCGGCAGTGCTGCAGACCCTCGGACGTCTGGCACACAGATTGTCAATTACAGGATTCGGTACGGGCGTGTCGGAACCAGAAATTGCTACCTCCGGCACGTTCGACAGTGGAGTAGCGAACAGCATTATTGGACTGAGTGTGAATGGTGGAACTTCGGCTTCTTGGACAATCAACTTGGTCCAAGCGGAATTGATCAACTTGGCTGCGATGTAGGAGACTTAGATGGCATCAAACAAAGCTTTCAGATTGGGTCCAGTCGCGATGTCAACGACGCTGACGACCAATATTCTGAATCCCCCTGCCGCTTCTGGTGGCGTCGGTGCAGGCTCGTCAGGGCAGTACATTATTCTGAGACATATCAGGATCGTGAACAAGACGGCTTCTCCAGCAACGTTTAGCCTGTGGCTTGGCGCTACGGGTGCGAATGCGGCAGGAACTGAAGTCGTGGGAACTGGCAGGTCCGTTCCAGCCAATAGTTCAGAAGACTGGTATGGAATGATGAGGTTGGACGTAGCTGACTTCCTTGTCGGAGGCGCTGGCACAGCGACGGCCTTGACGATTCAGGGAGAAGGGGAAATTGGAGTTTCCGGCTAGTCGCATGTACACGCTTGTCAATCCCTTCAATGTAGAAGAGCATTGGCCTCGTGTGGCCCCTTGGCTGACTTTAGCCTTGGGGCCATATGAGACCTGGATTGATCTAAGCTTTATCAAGGAAAAGGCGAAAGCTGGGTTTGCCCAGATTTGGATCGGGCACAAACCACAGTCGTCTGAGATTGACCTTGTTCTTATCACTGAGTCAATGACGATTGATGAAAAGAGCACCCTTGTTGTACGCTGGGCTGCAGGAAAGGATATGGATGAGTGGTTTGGAGACCTTGGCCTTCTGGAGGCGTGGGCTAAGGCCAACGGGTTCTACAAGATCCAAGTGTGGGGCCGTCGTGGGTGGGAGCGTAAGCTTCGACCTTTAGGTTATACTCACGAGTTTTCCGTTGTTGGAAGACTCCTTGACAGAGGCGTACACTAATGGGCGGTCGAGCCGGACAATCACAGACACAGACCTCTACCACAACGTTACCGCCTGGACAGCAGCAGAACGTTGACACCTTGATGGCGGGGGCACGAGACTACTACAACACTGGTGGTCCACAGTACTACGGGGGTAACACGGTAGCTCAGCCAACAGGCGCAGAGCTTGCTGGAAGGACTGCGGCGACAGGGTACGCAACGGGAGCTGGATCGGACTTCATCAAAAATTATCAGGGTGGAGAAAATTTCTGGCTAAATCCCAGTAACATCTTCAACCCGAGTAATATCCCTGGATTTAACAACGTAACTCAGGGGGTGACACGTGACGTAACGAGGAATTTAACCGAAAATATCTTGCCGAACATCCGTGCAGGGAGCGTCGCAACAGGCGCTTTGGGCAGTCCTACAGAAGGAATCAGTTCAGGCCTAGCCATCGGTCGCACTAACGACGCCCTTGCACGGACTTTAGGGGAATTGAACATGGGGGCCTATAATTCTGGGCTCAACATGTACAATTCGGCAGCAAGCCGAGCCCCACAGACGTATGGGCTGGGACTTGCCCCCGCGAACACCTTACAGCAGGTGGGAGGCGCGCAGAGGGCGGACGAACAGGCGAATATCGATGCGGCGCTGAAGAAGTTCAACTTCGAGCAGCTGCGGCCGCTGTTGAACCTACAAACCCTGCAGGCGCTGACTGGAACAGCAGGGCAGTACGGCGGTACTAACACGACTACTGGTAGTGCCGGTACGTCTGGCGGAAACACTGGTGGATTGCAAGGTATTGGAGCCTTACTCTCCCTCGTGTCTCTCCTAGGAGGCGGTTAAATGGCCAGCCTAAAAGACGCTTTCAGCTTCGAGGCGTTCAATCTCGGAGATATGTTCAAGCAGATTAAAAAGAACCCGGAAAGGTTACTGCTTGGTGCCGTTGACCCCTTTAGTTCGAAGATTTGGGGAGGGATTACTGGAAAGGACTACGAGCCAGTAGTGAATGAATTTGGTGGGCCTTCGTCAGGGTCGTTTGATAGGGCGAAGGCAGCTGGAATCAACACTGGGATTTCACAGACCTCACATGATTTGGCAAAGGTTGTGGCAGGAAGTCTTGCTGGTGGGTATGGAGCCAGTGCGCTTGCAGGAGGAGGTGCCCCCACAGCCGCTGGTGTGAACTCCGGTGGGGCAGCAGGAGCAGGGGCATATACAGGACCACTTGGAGGCGCTTCGGAGGGTTTCAGTACCACAGCGGCTGGAGCGCCAAACGCAGCGGCTGGAATGGACTGGGGCTCAATTGCAAAGATCGGAGCCAACTGGGCAAATTCCACGGCGGATGAGCAGGAGCAGAAGGTGGCGCAGCTCGCTGCGATGGGGCCTCCCCCGAACATTCAGTCAATGATGCCTTCTGCGCCGAACGTAGGCGCAACGCAGGCTGTCGCGGAGCAGTATCAACAGGCGCTGCAACGTCCTCCTCCAATGGGTCCTGCAGCGCAGCCACAGTACGGCTTGGGCTTGGTTTAGGAGAATTCTAATGGCGAACATAGGCGACTTGCTCCTTGACCCGAGCACACTTCAAGCTCCCCCAATCGGAAACATTCCTGCCCCTGCGCAGCCGAACTTAGAGGAAAATAAAAACCTCTGGAGGAAGTTCCTTGCGCAGACACAGGATCCAAACTTCAGGCAAGCCCTTCTTGCAACGGGAACGGGTCTGATGCGGAGTACGCAGCCGGGCCAAAGCGGATGGGACGTGGCGGCGAACGCACTGCAGGGTGGCGTGCAAACACTGACTGGACTGAGGGAGGCAGAACGTGCGAGGAATCAGGCAACAGTCGAGAGGGACAGACAGGCAGGGGTGCAGAAACAGCAACTGCAGCTACAAGGACAGCAAGTTGACATTTCGCAACGGAATGCCACTACACAGAAAAAGAACATTGAGCAGCAAGGAGCAGCATCGCAGCAAGCTGCTCAGCACGCACAAGATGCGCTCGACGAAGCTATCCGACACAACAAGTCTGCTGAGGAAATCGACCGACTCCGCGCAAAAGCTGACCAAACGCGCGCTAATGCGTATGCTGGTACAGGACCTGGTGGGAAACAGCTCCCGGCGGACATTCAGAAGATCAACGCACTAGCTGCGCAGTTCGAGGCGGAAGGTGCAGATCCTGTAGCGGCAAGAGCAAGGGCAGTGATGCTGCTGGAGACGCAGGCGAGGACAAAGAGTCCGGGAGATCAGGCGAGACAATTCTTCTCTGCAAGAATGACGGCGTGGCAGAGTGACCTGAACAACCTTGGTAAGAGCATGACGCCGGAGATGCAAAGACAAATGCTGAATGAAAGCATTGACGATGCAACAAGGTTGGCAAAGCTGGACGAGGCAGGAAAAGCTGGACCTGTGGCGCCGACGGATAGGGGTGGACCGATCGATAGGACTACGCCTGCTCCACAAGGGAAAAGAGATCCAGCGATCGAGGGGAAGATCACCACGGCAAGGAGTAAAGGCGCAAGTCCTGAAGCAATCAAGGCTGCACTGAAGAAGGACGGCGTTGATCCGGCGCTGTACGGTTACTGATGGGAGCCCTTGATGAACTGGCGGGGCAGCCAGAGACTCCAGCCTTCAGCGCATTGGATGCACTGGCTGCCCCGCCGACAGCACCAGCGCAGACACAAATCACGCCTATGGCGCCTGCTGGTCCTGGGGCGCTGGATCAGATTATTGCAGCACCAGATTCGGGACTACAGGAAGCTGCTGATACGGAGTCTACCCTTGACAAAGGACGAAAAGCTGTAATTGAATATCTAATTGCTCCCTTAGGTGGACCAAAAGTTGGTGGAGACTTTCGTCGTGGCGTTGTAGAGTTTCTGGCATATAGCACAAAATCTGCAGGGCAAGGGGTAAAGGCCCTGCATGAAGCCCTTGCTCCACCAGAAGAACACTATAAGTTTGAGCCTACCTTAAAGGCTCCTATTTCGTCTCTGCTGGTAATGGGGGCAGATGTCGTAGATGACATCTATAAGAAACTGTATCCTGAACCAATTCAAACTCCAGAGCATTGGTGGGAAAGTATTCCTTATGCTATGGGGAGTACGGCGGGATTCCTTGCCGGGGGCGAGGCATTAAAGGCTCTTGGATGGGGAACGGGTGTCAGCATCGCTGCACTTGGGGGAGCCTCACAATCCTCACAACAATATGAAGAAGCGATTCAGATGGGAGCGGACCCGAACCAAGCACTACTTGCATACGCGGGCGGAGCAGTAGTTGGCACGTCTGAGGCTCTCCCCGGCGCGTGGATGCTCAACCGGCTGAACAGGCTTGGTGGTGGAAGACTGCTGGAAAAGATCAAGGATGTAGGGCTGAGTGGAGAGCCGGGCCTGCTTAGTGAGGCGGTGAAGGGATTTCTGCTGGAAGGCGGACAAGAAGCCGCGCAGCAACTGGGGAGTAATTGGATCGCCAGTGATCTCGCGGGGTATGACCCGAGCAGGACACTGGGAGAGAATTTCTGGCAGAACTTCGCTACAGGCGGAGTGATAGGTACCCTCTTTGGCGGCACTCACGCTATGGTCAGAAGGGGTGAGGTTAATCGGGCGCTGGACAGTATGCGTGCCGCGCGAGAAACTGCACTCGCGTCGGGAGACCCAATTAACTGGGTAGATGGGAGCTTTTCGCCAGTCGAGCAGGTAGTTGGACTGCAGGCGATGTATGCGAAGCTGGAGCAGGACCTGTTGGAAAAGGGACAAAGGGAGCTGGAACAGTTTCCTGAAGGCAGACCTGCGCTGGATATTATTGCAGGCTCGAAACAGGAGCCGTTGTTTGGCAGCTACAATGCTGGTGTAGTGCCACTACTTGCAAATCCAGTAGATAAGGATATAGAAAAGGCTCTACCTAAGTATAGTGACGGCACACCGTTACCAGTTTCTGAGGCGCTGCAACATACGCCTGTAGTAGCGATGACCGTCAATCCTTACGCTTCGATGAGAGAGTCTGTAGCGAACAGCATTAAGAATAAGACTATAGCTCTTGGGCAGGCTATCCATTTTGAGGACAAGGCTAAGATTGAGCAATACACGAAGCATCTGTCTGTCTTGCAGAAGACTCAAGCTGAACTGGATTCAAAGGTTGCAATATCTAAGCGTGTAGTAGGGTACCTCAAGGACTACGCTGCTTCATTCCGCGAAGCCATTACCCCAGATCTGAAAATTGTTGTCACTGATGGCAGCAATGCTCAGTATATGAAGGGACCTCGAGGATCTCGATTCAGTGGATCCTTTGCGATGGCTAACAAAATTGACATAGGTGGAAAGCCTACGGATGTTGGCATTATCTATGCCAATATTGACGCCTTAGTGACAAGCATCTACAATGACAGAGGAATGAACCTGTCGGACGAGACAAGAAAAACGAAAAGGGAAATTTTCGAGATCATGTCACATGAGCTTGGTCACGCAGTTGCGATTAGCAACCTGTTTAAGTGGAGAGATCAGGCACTGCAGGGAGATGTCGCCTCGTTACACATGGTTGGCATGATGACTGCGGAATATGGAAGATGGTTACAGGCGGCAAGCGGGGCAGAACAGACATTCTTGACTGATACTATGTTCGCTCCAGAGCATGGAGCGCCCTTTGTTACGAGTTTGAAAACACAAGGGCTTAATCAATCTCCGTTGGGCTCTCCCAACTCAATCATGACGAAGGAGAAGCTTGACTACTTCATGAGCTTCGACGAGTTTTTCGCGGAAATGACCGCGAGACTGGCAGCACAGGGGCAGCTGCAGGATCCTGTGATGACGGAGTACTTTAAGCCAGTACTGACACAGTATCAGCTGATGTTTGAGCAGATGCCACAGTTCGCGCAAAGCGAATTTGGAAATGACTGGCTAAAGTTTCTGCAATCGCAGACTGCAAAATTTAAAATCCGCGAGGCGATCGAGGCGGCTGCTGCAGGAGGAGGGAAAGGGATAGTTGATGCCCTGAGAGGGAACGTGCCGGGTTTTGATCCTGAAAACTTTGCGGGGCTGCAAGAGCACCTGGATCGGTTCGACACGTTCCGCAGGTACGGGCTGAATATCCTTCAGCTGCAAAGAGAAAACGCCCACATTGGAGGGCTGCAGAATTACGTCAACGCGCTGGTACAGTGGGCCGCATACCAGCGAAGCCTCTGGGCCGACGCGGTATCGACAGAGAAGGCGTGGCGGAGCCTAGGTAAAGCTGAAGCCAGCGCGTTGACGGACGTACTGTTCACGGAGGCGGAAGATCAACTGGCCATGCATCCGAACGAGCTGGCGCAGAGACTGTCGCCGGAAGCCCTTCAGGTGTATGCACAGGTGAGAGAGCAATTGGGAAAGATGCTGGAGGAAATGAGGAAGGTTTCGCTGGAGGATGCGCAGAAGTCATTTAGAGGGAATGAGGAAAAGCTGAAGGCGCAGGTGGAGGAGATTAATAAGGAGTTTGATCGGCTGAAGTCTTCAGCATACTTTCCATACATCAGGTTTGGAAAGTATACGATTACGGCGAGGGCGAAAGAAGATCTGTCGTATAACGGCAAGGTGATTAAAAAGGGACAGCTGGTCTCATTTCAGGCGTATGAGAGCAAAAAGGAAAGAGAGCTTGCGTTGGAGATCATGCGGAAGGAGTTAGGAGGGAAGGCCGCTATTTCCCCCTCCGTCATGCGGGAGTCGGAGTACTCGATTCAGGGGATGCCGCGCGTCCTGCTTCGGCAGCTGAAGTCAAAACTCTTAGGTACAGGAAATCTGACGCAGGAACAGTCTGACGCCTTCGACACGATGATGCAGGAGACTGCACCTTTCTCGAGCTTCAAACAACACTTTGTTAAAAGGAAGGGTATTCATGGATTCACCCACGATGGGCTGCGCGCTTTCGCCAGCTACATTAGGTCCGGCGCCGGACACATTGCGAGGGTCCGCTACAACGACGATCTTCACGGCTCCATTCTCTCTGTTCAAGACAATGTACGCATCCTGCAGGAGCTTGGAAAGAGAGCCGACAGGCGGCAGGAGATTCGACATTGGATGGACCGACACTTCAGCTATGTGATGAATCCCTCGAACGAGCTTGCGTGGCTAAGAGGGATGGGGTTCGTAGCTTACCTTGGGTTTAACGTAAAGTCCGCGCTGGTGAACTCCACGCAGATGCTCACCACTGTGGCACCGTACTTGGCAGCGAGATACGGTGACGTGAATGCAATTAAGGAACTGACGAAGGCGACTTGGACGTTGAAAGACTGGATGCAGAATAAGAAAAAGTATACGGAGGCGATGAAGGAAGTTGGAGATAAGATTGTTACCCTAATGGGGTTTAACAGATCGAAGATTGTAGGAGAGGATGGTACGCTAAGAGTAGTGTACCATGGAACGATCGTACCCTTCAAAGAATTCTCACTTGCAGAGGCTGGATCGAACACGGAGACGGAATCTGCAAAATTGGGTATCTTCTTCTCAGAGGACAGAAAGATCGCGGAACAGTATACTGGTATTACTCCAGATGCTGGCGTGTCCATGAAGCAGAACCAGATGATCAGTGATGCCTACTCACAGTACGTTACGCCTGATGGACGGACGGCGCAAGAGGTGTCGGCAGATCTGGAACGTCAAGTCAGCACGCTCTTCGACTCTGGTGCGTATGAGGGAAATGGAAAGTGGAGATCGAAGGCGGACGAAGAGAAAGCGGCTGAACTAGGACGGAAGCAGCGTGAGCTTGACAAGGCCGTGATGGCAACTGTTGGACAGCCAAGGGTGATTGAGACCTACTTGAACATCACTAACCCGAAGGAAATCGACATGGCGCAGTACGCGCCTATGTGGATGGATGGCACTGGACAGTATGATACAGTTGTGACGGCGAAGTTGAAGGAGGCTAAGGCTGCGGGACATGATGGTGTGAAGTTTACGAACATCATCGAAAGTGGGACACTGCCTGTTCCGTCAACGACCTATGTCGTCTTCGATCCCGCCCAGATTCATCAAACCTCTCTAGCCGAGCGGCAGAAGCTGGCGTTCTTGAAGCCTTCGAAGGCGCGGATCGCACAGATGCTTGCGCGTGGTCATTCTGAAGGATGGATCGATCAATCTCTCGCAACTGAGCTTGCAATTGCTGCGAGCGAAAATAATGTTGATCGAGGTCATTACACACCATCTGCCAAAAGAGTCTGGCACGAGGTCTCTCGTTGGTCAGCATATCCTTTCCATGTTGTTGAGAAGATGAATCGGTACCTTACGGCAATTGCCACTTACGAACTCGACTATGCAAAAAACGGAGGCGATCATGAAAAAGCGATACTTGCGGCTAGACAGGCAAACTGGTCGGCCAACTACGAGAACGCCAGGTGGAATAGGCCGGAGTTCCTCAGAGGCAAAAAGTCAGTCGCTCTCCTGTTTGCGAATTACCTGCAGAACACTCTATATTTCGCCACACGCGACAAAGGAGCTACCCGCTACTGGCTGATGATGCTGCTGTTAGCCGGATTCATGGGGCTACCCTTTGCTGAGGATATCGCGGATCTTGTCGATTTCACGGCGACCTCCCTTAATCGTCTCCTCGGCTTGAAAAACCCTAAGTACGATCTCCGCAAAGAGCTGCGCGACACGCTCAGTGATCTCAGCCTCAATCCGGATTTGCTCCTCCACGGACTGGCCCAAAGCTCCTTCGGGTTGGGTCATGTAGGTGAGCTGACTGGTCTTCCAATTCCGCAGTTTGATCTCTCGCAGAGTGTCGGAATGGGTAACGTCCTGCCCCTGACTGAAATCCCGAAAGCCGCACTCACTGCGGACAGCGCAGACCTGTTCATGCAAGCTATGGGCAGCGCCACTGGAGCCAGCGGTAACCTCGTTGAGGATTATTACCGTAACCTGATGTCGTCGAGCCCAGATGGTTGGAAGCGCGCAGAAAAACTTCTTCCATTCATCGCTGCACGCAATGTCAGTAAGGGGATCCGGTTGGGAGTGAATGGCCAAGAGGTTACTCAGGCTGGTGATGTAGTGGCGAAGTTTGATCCCTATGATACGAGGGACCAACTGGAACTTGCAGGGCAGGCATTAGGGTTTACTCCGAACCGACTAACGATAGGATGGGAGAGAACGATTGCGATGAAAGACGCGGTACAATACTATAAAGTACAACAGGCCGCGTTGCTGTCTCAGAACAACTGGGCGTTTTACCAAGAAGATCGAGAAGCCCGTTCGGATGTAATGACAGAAATACGACGCTATAACGAGCAGGTCCCGTTTCCGGAAATGAAAATAACTGGAGAAACTCTGAAGGATTCGATGCGCTCATATGTTAAGTCCCGTGCGATCGCCGGCGCAGGATATGCCGCCGAGAAGAAGTACCGTCGCTTGCAGAAACAAGTTGAAGAGTCGTTTCCCGATCCTTGGGGGGACAATATGGACATGGCCGCAGGCGATTCTCCCTAAGGGCTGCGCGCCAATACTGGAGCGTACGGCGGTGGATACCAAGGTAGTCTGCTAAGTCTCCTGTTCGTGCATCATCCGTTCCGATTAAGAAGTGCCTGGGGCAGCAGTACCCCAAGCTCTTGACTAGGTGCGCGAACAGATCCTTGCGGACCTTACCCACGAAGGAACCTATCAAGCCAATTGCGTTGTTGATGCTGTCGTTCAGCTTCAGCCTGTGCAGCCTCGTGTGCTTCAACAGCAGGAAGGACTAGCCTCAATAAATCTCGCTTCTGTTTAGCAAATCTTGGATCATCCCAGATCATATCAATCACCACCGCTATCTGCCAGCGTTCCACTTTACCTTTGTTGGCAGAGCTGAACATCTTAAGTTTAAAGGTTTTTTTATCCACTGATGACATGGAACACTAGTTCCCCTCCCTCTTGTATTGCTGCGACTTGTTTGGTCTGACACACTGCTGTCAGAGCCTCTTGATATTCCTTGTAGCTCATTGTCCTAAAGCACAGCTTGAACAGTTCCGTGTTTGAGATCTTGCCGTAGGAACGGATTAGGAGTAGAACCTCATTGCTGAACCTGGCTTGCCCACCCACCCCGATCATACTGAAGACTTCCGGCATGTCCATCTCAAGGGCCGTGACGATCTCTGACGCCGTGCTGAGGTCTTCCGCTGTGATGATCAGATCGTCCTTGTAAGCAACACTAAGTACGATGGCGAGCTTGTGAATGTGCGTTTGCTTACGGGCCAGATAGCCCGCAAACCTTTCATTGTCCAAGTGTTTAGGCTTAGACTTATAGTGAGCTTCGTACCACTGAGTGCCCCATGATATTGCTTGAGGAGACAGGTGAAATCCACCGCGAAGTAAGCTAATAGCTTCAAGGTCATGAACCAGCTGCCGTTGTAGTTCCATGAACTCAGGAGGAATGACCGCGTGAGGGTAGGCAACGAGCTTTCGTTTATCCTTTGCGTAGATAAAAATGCATCGAGATGTAAAACCGCCACCAATGAGGTACTCAGGAAAGTTTCCAGCGATCCACCCAGGTGTAGTACAAGCGGCGATGTTGATCCAGGGATTTTCAATTCTATCCGTGCCTTGAGTCTTGGTTCTTTTTTCCCATACCCCAAGCTGGCCATCCCAAAGTGAGACGAGTACATCAATCATCTCCCTGTCGTTAGGGTTCAAGAAAGTACCAAACTCTGAGGAAGCGATGGTAATACAGGACATAGGGTGGTACGTTCCGTCCGCCATCAGAACCGCCTCGTTGGCTTCCGCGAGGGCTTGCGTCAGAGCTTGCCAAGTTACCGCATCGGGTCCAAATTTGATGCCTTCTAGTTGTTTGAGCAAACTCATACCTATATTTAAGGTAGTCGACTTGGACACAATTCCGGGTGGGGCTACTAACACGATGTAGAAGTTTGGGGTCCACTGGAAGTAACCTTGGTCTATCCATACCCTTCTCCTTAACGCTCCTGCGATGGTGCTGACCGCGACCCAGAAATGCATCTTGTCAGGAGCCTCGGAGAAGCTGCTGTAGTGCATGTAGGACTTCAGCCAGTTCTCGAGGAGGCGACCGGAACCAGACATGATGGTAAGTATACTAGTATATTCGCTATCGTTTTCTTTACACAGCCTTTCTTTCCTCTACATCACCCCAGGATTTGGTGGATAGCTTCACGTCAGGAGTAAACACTAAGGGACGTGGCTGATATGGCAGGGTTATTGTCATCTTCTGCTGCATGAGCGGGAGCACCGTGTTTGTGTGGGCGATCGGCCACTGGTAAGTGAGGGAGTCGTGCGTCTGGAGGAGAAGTTGGACGTTGTAGTTGCGCAGAAATGTGGGATCTTCCTCAATGGCAAGCATCATCAAGTTGGTGACGATGCCCACGGTGGATTGAGGAATCCACGCGAGAGCCTCCTTAAGAAGTCCCTCGATGCGGTCGAAATAAAACCTGCGATAGCCGAGAACATTCTCAACGTACCTACGCGCGGAAAGCTGGTTCGACACTTTGTTCTGCCACTCTCTTATCTTCGGTCTCTTTTGGAACCAGCGCGACTGGAACTCTTCCGCTTGCGCGATGGGGATGCCGAGCGTGTGTGCAAGAACTTGGGCCTTGCCCCCGTAGTTTGTGAGGTGGACGCCTTGCTTGGCGTAATAGTATTCGATTTCGTGCTTTGAAGCAGGTCTCTTTCCAAAAATTGCCTCTGCATTTTCGAAATGGAGGTGTCGAGTGGGATCAAGGAAGAGATCAATGAGTCCTTGTTCTCCTGACTCCCACGCAACAACTCTTGCATCTGCCTGTGGCAGATCGAATTCGCCAATGACAAAGCCCACATCTGGGACGATAATTTGGCGAAGGTTTGGAAGCGGATAGTCGTTTTCTGCGCGTTCCCCGAGGGTAATATTTTGGAGGTTAGTACCAAATCCAAAGGGGTCTGTGGAGGATGAGAACCTAAATGTTTCTGTACCAGCAAGATTGTACTGGCAACGAAGCCGAGCATCGCTATCTGTAGGTTGGAGGCAGACTGATAGGCATTGTCGAAGAGATCGGACGTGGTTGATGGCGTGGCAGATGGGACGGAGAAGGATGTCTCGCTTGGCGATGGTGTCGAGGGCCTCGGCGTCTGTTGTGGGTTTGTGGGTCTTGCGGTTGAGGATCTTCGTTTGTCCAAGTTCGCCATAGAACAGCCTTTGCACCTGCTGCGGTGAGTTGCAGTTAAAGGGGTGACCTAAGAGATCATTGATCCACGTCTCAGCGGACGCGATGTCCTCTTGGAGAACAAACGCAGTTCGCCGCCTGAGATCATGGTCGACTCGCACGCCCCGCATAGATGCACGAGCGATTGGTACAGACAGTCTCTGTTGTATAGCGTAAGGTTGCCCGTAACTGGTCGGCGGAGATCCTTGGGTTCTTTCACGTGCATGCAGTAGTACGTCGGCAATCTCATATGTCCTCACACAATCTTTACAATTGTAAATCCACCACTGCTCGTCAGAGCCGTGGCCCCTTTCCTTGCCTTCATCCTTCCAGTACACGTGAATGTCCGTGTACATTGAGGATTGGAAATCTAACCCTTTTGGAAGACCTGGAAACAGGGTGTGGTGCTCAGACATTATGTCCAAGAAAAGGTTGACTTCGAATCCCCAATACTTGGCTATATATTGGGAGTCATACTGCCAATTTTGTCCGATGCACAAAGCATTGGGATGAGTGAGCAGGTCCCGCAGTAGCATGACGATGCTGCATTCTTCTCCGTGACTCCAGTACCCCTCAAGACGCTCCAAGCAAGTGAAGGGAATACAAATAGCGCCGGATCGTGACCAAGCGATTCCAATACATGCCAAATGTCGCTTGGATGTTTCGATGTCCACTGCAAGATGTACTTGTTCTCCAGATTGAACTCGCCGCAGCAGTCCTTCGAGTGTACTGATGACAGTAGAATAGTCAGGTTTAACAATGAAGTTCTCCTCTAAAATAGGATAGCTGCTAATGTCCTTCCATCGCGCAACTCGACGAAAATCATGGACAGACAAGTACCTCCAATCCCATTTGCGAAGTACAGCCGCCGGATGGATCGCGGGGATAACCTTACAACCTTCAGGAGCGCCGAGAGAGGCATGAGGTTGCAAAAGACTTGAGCGCCACTTGGTAATACCACTGTTGCGAGTTGTTGCCCAAAGTGGGAGGTTTCCGAGAGGTACGATAACATTCGGCTGAGTGACTCGGATTTCATCCCTAAGTTCATCAAGTCCCTCGGCAACTCTAGGGTCAAAATAGTCTCCATCATAGGGCACCATGTCTTTAGTTATGTGGGACTTGATCTGAATATCCTTACCAGATTTCTTATTCTTCTGCTTCTTCGGCCACCAGAATTCCATGTTGTTGTTAGGTGGGCGATACTTGCAGACGTTTGTGACGCGGCATTCAGTGCGAAGGATACCAGCTTCATTGAGCATCTTTGTGAGTTCCGAGCCGCTCGCCCCTACGAAGGGTTTGCACTGTTTCTCCTCCTCCTTGCCCGGAGCCTCACCGATGATGAGGATCTTAGCAGGAACGGGACCGGAGGAGCCGACCTTAATCACTCTCTTGTCTCCTAAGCTTAACTTCTAATCTGTCGATAGACAATAAGTCTCCTTTATGACAGGTATAATCAAGACATATATTTACCAGAGCCAGAAGTAAACCTGAACTAGAAAACAGTCCAGCTTTGCATATGGGCGGTAAAGATTGACCTTGCCAACGGACTCTTCCTAGCGTCATGTTATTCAATACTATTGTGTCATCTAATAAGATTGCCTCACAGTTCTTAGTCAATAGTAATATCTGTTCTTGAAAACTTCCATCTCCTGAAATAGACTCAAATTTAATATACACTTACTTGTCCTTCTTAAACATTCCAATGACGGCACGAGCTCTGGCCCAACCTCGATCGTGGCCGACAAGATACCCGCAGAAGAAGCCGAAGGCGAAGACAATTAGGACGAGCAGTGCTCCTGTCATTTCAGCTCCCCTATCACTTGCTTGCAGATGTTGTAGTACTTTTCGTCAAGCTCGATGCCTGTGGCTCTAAGCTTAAGATCATGTGCCGCCCGAAACACAGTACCAGAACCACATACAGGATCCAGAACAGACTCTCCGGGAAAGAAGGAAAGCGAAAGTAACTCGCGAATAAGTTCGACTGGCTTTTGCGCCGCATGAATTTTCTCCTTGACTGCGGGGAATTCGAACACGTCAGAGTGGGACTTGGAAAGCTTGCGGTTGCCCTTTTGGGCGAAGAGGATGCACTCGTACCTGCGGCCGAAGTAGCCAGGCTGTGGTGCATGGCCAAGCCCAGGCTTGTGCCAGATGAGAGGGGTAGCGAAGGGAGACCAACCAAGAGGCTTGCACATCTCGGCTAAATCCGGCCAGTACCGAATGTCGCAGAACATGTACAGGTGTGCGTCGGGCTTGCAGAGCCTAAACCCTTCCGCCATGATAATGAGTGCACGGTTGATGGCAGATTCTTGCGTATCTTCGTACTGGTGCCCACCTACCATAGTCTGCGCCCCGAAGGTATCTGCGTCTACGCCGTAGGGTGGATCGCAGACGATACCGTTGAAGAAGGCGTCTTCCATCTTTGGCATCCAGTCTTCACACTTGCCGTGAAAGATTTCATGGTCTACGCTGTCGTCGGCGCTCAGTTCCCCAAGGCTCGCGGTGAGCTCCTGTTGGAGTTTCTTGCGGACGATCTTGATCGCTTCCGCACGAGTGCTAGCCCGTTGAACGTCTGGATCGTTTGCAAAGCTCTCGATCATCATGCTGTCCGCTACGTCGCGAGAGGCTACCTTAGGGTCGCGTATTTCTCCTTTAGTCCTTGGGTCGGATTGTAGCTTGTCTAGTTCTGCCCCCGTATCAGCGTTTGTCCACGCCTCCCCCTTCTCTTGCTGGAACATGCGGTGAAGCGCCGATACGGCCTTAGCTCTATCCAGTGGTGTAAGATCCCGTCGCTGGAGATTTTCCATGAGCTCAACGCGAAATAGTACTCGTTCGTCTGTGTGTCCCAACATAATGACAGGGATGTAGCCCGCTGGAATTTGGTCTCTTCCATAAGAGTATACCTCGTTCAGAAGCTTGACGGCGTTGAGCCGACAGAATCCTGCGACCAGTTCGTTGTTCTGATCTACACTGATGGCATGAATCAGGCCATTGTCTCGGATGTCGCGAGTAAGGGACAGAATGTGATCATGAGGTGGAAGGGAACGCTGACGAGTGCCGATGTGGATCTGCTCGACAGGGAGGAGTTGGATAGTCATACGGCCACCGTAACCTTGTGCTCTGCCCTCGTCAAGGCAGTGTAAAGCCACCGGGAGGCTTCCTCCCGGAAGGCGTAGGACTCGTTCTGAATGAACACGTTGCTCCACTGCGAGCCTTGCGCCTTGTGGCAGGTGATGGCGTACCCGAAGTCGAATTCCTCTGCCTTTCGTCTCTCGTAGTAAGGAACCTGTTTCAGGTCCGTGTCGAACTGGTGGGCCTCCACCGTAAGATAGTCGTCATCCTCCCCCACGTCTTCTCCTGCATCATACTCATCATAGGGTGCAATGCTCATCCTTACTGCATATCCTATATCCTTTGCATTCCTGACTGCCCACATCGTGCCATTAAGAAGTCCTTCCTTGTGATTGTTGCGCAGGCAGATAACCTTGTCCCCTTGCTCAGGGGTAGACCCAACAAAGCCAAGAACTCTATCTCTGTAAGTGTTGTTGAAAGCTTTCCTTGTACGATTCAGGCCCACGATCATCTGATCAAACACAGACGGATCGAGGTCTGCTATCCTATGTCGGCTAATAACCTGAGAGTCTCCAAATTGACCGAAGCTGAGTTTCTTTCCCTGCCTCACCATAGTTGCCATGTTGATGATTGGATTGCCTTGAGCCTGCCGGTGGATTTCTGTAAGGAGGATGTCAGGTTGCTGTGAGGTGAAGAATCCGCCCCCTTCAATGGGAGGAAGCTGAGCGGGATCGCCCAAGACAAGAATCTTTTTCTTGAAGGAAAGTAGGTCGCTGCCGATCTGCTCCCCTACCATTGACACCTCGTCAATCACGATCAGGTCGTACCCTTCAAGTTCGTCTAGATTCTTCAAGACGAATCTCGGCTTGGTCATGTCAACCAGTTCCCGTTGGAGCTGCTCCTTTAAGGCCTCTGACGTTTCCGTTTTGATTCTCTCCTTCTGCTTTCTTATCAGGTCGTGATTGGGTTCCTCGACCGTGTAGATTAGGGAGTGTATGGTCGAGGCGTTGAAGCATTTCTTGCGTCGTAAAACTGACGCGGCCTTTCCTGTATACGCTGCAAACACTGCCGCAGGTGTAGCAAGGTGCATTGCGAGGGTGGTCTTGCCCGTTCCGGCGTAGCCGAAGAGGCGAAAAACCTGAGGTGTGCGATCGCCACCCTTCAGCCATGCGCCCACCTCATCGACGGCCTTGGCTTGCTGTGGAGAGAAGTCCATATTAGGTTACCTCCTTCCAAAGCTGATTGATACCAAACCCTTTCCACCCCTCATGCGGCAGCGAGGGCATCGTATCTGTGTTCGCGACACCCAACTGACAGGCTATGAGCCACGCATTGAACTTACTAAGCAGCTCAATTTCTTCTACCAGTCTTTGACGATCTGGATGCTGCTCTCCCATCTTGATAAGAACTGCGTTCAGTGCTCCTTTCATCTGCGGATCAGGATCAATTACCATCCAATGATGCTTCGCTGACTTGAAAGCCTTGCGCAGCATCTCAGTAACATCTGTTTCGTCCCCAATAGCTCCTTCACATTCGGAACTGACCAGATGAATTGACATTGTATCTCTGGACATTTGGATTCTCCTATGTAATTCTTGGGGGTCGTTGAGACGACCGGTCCGACCCCCGCTTAACCGTTTAGGAGTGCAGGCAGGAATGTTCCCCCTGCCACATCGCCTCTTGTGTCCAACCTGAATCTCCTTCTCTTCTCTTACCCTATCCGACTCACATCCGCAACTTCAGAGTAGGTTCTCTGAGTTGCTGGATCCAGCCGGTGCTTCACTTTCACCTTGGCGATCTGGCCACCAAGCATCGAGAAACTCCAAGGCTTCCCTGTCTGGTTCTGGTTCAAGGCCTCGCGTACGCGACCGAGGCTCACGTTGCGACCCTTACCAAAGACGAGTGTACCGTCGGAGCTAATCTCCAACATGATACTCTGTCGAACCTTGGGCTCGCGGCCGATAGTGGCCTTGATTGCCCCACCAGTGTCTTCGATGTTCCATTCGATGTCCAGCGAATATCCCTTCTGGCCAGCGCGGTCGCCCTTTTTGATGTCAAAGGAGCGGAAATTGTCCGCTGTGACCCCGCCACTGATCGCGGTGTATTCGCCTTCCGGCACGACGAGAAGCTCCGTCGCGTTTGACTCGACAACAGTTGTGTTGAGGAATACGTCTGGATTGAACATTGGATTTACTGCGTTCACTTTGAGTTTACCTGTAACTGTCTGTGTGGTTGTGTTGAGTTCGTAGTTTCTTCTCGCCAAGCATCGAGCCCAGAAGGATGATCGACCAGTCCATATTTCTTTGTCATGGCTCTGACCTTATCCCACAGTGCCTTGTCCTGTGCAGGTTGCAAGGGGCACGGATTGGGCTCGATCTGGCAGTAGTTGAGGCCGCGAAGATAGCCATAAGCTATATGAGTTGCCCGTGCTTCGAGCCTGACCGGGCCAACTCTGTGCTCATGCAGCATATTTCGCAAATCACCTTTGGTCTTGTGTTCCTCGAAACGGATGATCTTTGCTTCCGCTGCGAGGGATTTCACTTTGACCTTGAGAAAAGCATTTCTTCGATTCATGACCAACTCCTGATGAGGGACAATATCTCCATAGACATTGAACCTAACAGGGAGGTCCTCTACATTCAGGCGCCCATATACTGTTTCTCCTCTGTTGTACCCTGACTGACTAACTTCGTGCATAACTGGAACGCCCGTAGGGAGTTGAACCCTAAAGCAATTGGGATTGAAAGCCCTAGCTTGACCGTCCGGGCGCAAGGTTTTTGTGAGAGAAGCCTTCCAACAGCACTGCCGCGTCTCGGATGGTGCAGATGCCGGCTTCGTTCACTGAAAGTAGATTCCTCGTGTTTGCAGGCACAATGGCCTCGACTGTGAAGAACTGCTTTCCACAGTGGCGGCACTTCTTCGTTCGACGCTGAAGATTTCTCCTGCTGCGGCGAGTGCGAATGGTGAGGGGCTTGACGGAATTGCAGAAGGGGCAGTTCATTGTACTTCCTCCTTCACGCATTCATACGTCATGATCTCTTGACCGTTCACAGTCTTTGTGACCACTTGCTGATTGCAAGGCCCTTCCATATATTCGCAGGTTTTCATCGCTGCGAATATCATTAGCCCCCATATGACAATAAGGGCTAGGATGGTCCACCTCATTTTTGTTCTCCCTTAAATTGTATTGCAGCCCAAATCTTAGTAATCAGTCGTTGAAATGAAGAAGTCAAGCGGTATTCGCCTCCGTGTAAATATACTGTTCCGCCCGGACCAGCTTCCTTGATAGCTGCTACTATATCGTCTGTTCGGTCCCGCTCTCCCTCTGGATATAGATGGACGGTTTTCAAGGCCGTTTCTTCCTTCATGTGGTCGCCTCGATCTTCCCCCCTAGCGCCTTCCACTTGTTGATAAGGGGCACAAATGATGGTGGCTGGTTGCTTGCAATGGGCAGATGCCTGCCTACAACAGTACTCTGAGAATCAGCGGTGTCCCACGAGAAAGTCGTGCCGAGCCGCTGTGTACGGATGCAGTCACTGAACATTCTAGGCAAGTCAGGACCCAATTTCTGCCCGACCGTCTTGATCGTGAGGGTCGTGCCGCCTGTGATTTCATCTTTCTCCCTGTCTAAGTGGGCGATGAGGACGAAGGTGCACTTGCACTGAGTGCAGAGGGGATCAAGAAGCATTCGGATGGCGTTTTGAGCGACCTGGTAGTCAGGTGGCGCACGGACAGGTTTATTACCAATGACCAGCGCGAAGGCCATATCCGAAATGCCAGAGCAGGAATCGAGCACAAACGCTCGATCTGTATTCCAGCTGTTGACGCCTCCCCATTCCTTCCCACAACAGTCACACTTGAATACGTTGCAACTCGTGATAACGTCCAGAATCTTGTTGTGCGCCTGCTTGAACGGATCGTGAACCTTTGAAAGGTTTTCGTAAGAAAGCATATTGATCTTCTTAGCCATGTCATAGATTTGATCCCAGGATTGGTTGGGCTTGGCAGAGATGTACTTGTAGTGGACCTTCGTACCCAATAGGTCCTTCATGACTTGCAGGAAGTTCTGCTCCGTCGCAATGACGAAGGGTGTGATGCCACAGTCGATCAAAGATCGAAGAGCTTGAGTCTTACCCGTTCCGCTGTCTCCCATTAGAAGGACCTTCGGTCCCGGAATCTGTAATCCCAAGGAGGGTTCGGGCAATGGTACTACTGCATTCATTTGGGGAATCTCCTATAGAAAAGAGTAACTCCGCGGCAAGGATCTCAACGGATACGTCGCGGTTGTAGGCAACCTCGTCCATGCTGCGAAAGATCTGATGCCAACCTAAAGGTCTATGCGAGGCACACTTGGAACACCAGCCGTAAGTGAAGAACCATTGCGCTGGCTCGTCCATTATAGTGCGCCTCGCATAAACCTCGCCGCAGTTGGCGCAATACCATGCGAGAGAATAAGGGCCGCCAGCACGGAATGTTCCATGATAGCGGCCCTCAACTTCAAGACTGACGAGCATTAGAGGCTAGTCCTCGTCGTCTTCGTCCTCTTCGTCTTCATCTTCATCTTCGTCGTCATCGTCCTCATCTTCGTCCTCTTCTTCCGTAAGGTCTTCGTCCTCGTCCTTTTCATCCTCAGGGCCAAGAATCAGCTTGTGGATTTCGGGCATCGGCTTCTCCTCTGGTGGAACATAGCGTTCGGGTTGCACTGATCACGCCGAGCGCCTTTTGGTGAATCTTTTCGTATATGGTCCTATTGCCATCAGGTCGAACTTGCATGTCAGCAAGGTATTTGAGCATCATAGCAATGTCAGTCTGATTCAATAGGACCTGAAGCAGCAGCGCGAAGTCTTTAGGATGCAGCTTGGCATGAGGTGTGCCGTCGTTCACAGTTGTACTCCTTCAGGCAGCGCAACGACTTCTGTCTGACCTGCCTCTGGTTGAATGTAAGGGATCTTCTTCAAGGGATCCCAGTCTCTTGTTGTGTAGTGCCCCTCGATCCAGTTCTCGGGGTTGTGTGAAAGACACAGGCGCTGAAAGGGGCAACCGCCGTATTCGGCACAGCTTTCATCAAAGTTTTGGTCGTACCAGTTATTTTCCCATGCCCTCTTCATATTCTCTACATCGGCCAATAACTGCTGATACCACTGGTCCACCTGCCACTGTGACCGCATTTGAATGGCCTCTGAATGTCCGAACCCATTCTTCAAGAATGAGATGCCTCGAACGATCATACCAACTGCGGGTAAACCATAAGTTAAAAGTGCCCACACGTACCCAGTGAACTGTCCCCGCATATTCCACTTGTTGTTCCATGTTGGCCCCAATTGACTGGTTGTCTTCTCGTCCACACCGACGAGTTGTGTATTGTAAAGCCCCTTCATGTCGAAGCGGCCAGCGTAGAGAAAGGGCAAACCTGTCTCTGGATGAAGAATGGGAAGTGGGACGCTGAAAGTGAATTCTACGGCTGGCATTCCATCCGTGTCGTAGCAGGGCTGAATCTTGTCCGTTGCGGGAGGAAAAGCCTCGACGTAATAGGCGAGGGCGTGAACTACGCGGTCAACGCCTTTTTGCGATTTATTGTCTGCTGGCTGGTGATCGCCGTAGGCCTCGATCGCTGCCATCATCCCGGCTTCCAGTGCCTGCTCCAACGGTAGCTTCTCCGGACCGTAGAACTTGATCCGCAGGATCTCTAACCCTCGGGCAAAAGCACCACCTGCGATAAGATCAGTTGAAGCGCCGGTAGGACCTAGTTTCCTGCCAAAGCTCCAATAGCCTTTGGTGTGACATGATACGTAGCTAGACCTGATCGTCGAGTCTATTACTTGGGGTAGACTCACCCGAACTGCTGGAACCACTGGAACCTCCTAAAGAAACACAATTGACCCACTCAGCCTTCCTCGTTACGTTGAGGATTCGGCCGGTGACTCTGAATACCATTGACTCGCCAATCACCTGGATTTCCCCTCCAAGCTGATCCCGCATGTAATAGAACTTGCGACGCAGTGCGCGTGCAGCGCTGGCAGAGGCGCAGATAACCTGAGCGGGACGACCAGAGGTGTGGACGAAACCGAGGATTTCGAGGAACTTTTGCTGTTCGTGGTCAGTCACGGATCAGTCCAGATCTATGTCCGTGAATCCCTTAGCATCGAATGGAACGGGGGCCTTTTTCGCCTTGGCTGTTTTGGCCTTGGCTTTGCCCCCTTCACTTGCGGCCGCTGTACGGTTTTGTCTTACGTAGGACAGGGCCTCGCTGATCTCTTCCTTAGTGATCCCTTCGTGCGAGGGTTTCCCCTCTTTCACGTTGCCCAGCATACGCGAACGAAGGTCGCTAAGCTTCTGGGCTTGTTCAGGTGTAATCATATTGCTCCCGGAGTACCGTCTGGCACTACCCAAGGTTTAAGCACAGCGTCGATGCGGTCGCACAGTGTCAGGTCAATGTTGTGTAATCTTAACTGTACCATGTTGAGCGCAGGCAAGGCGTCGCGCGCTTCGATTAGTATGCGCGCAAGTTCTACACACTTTGCACACTGAGACATGGAATCTCCTGAGTGAAATCTTGGAACGTCGGACATGATGGCATAAAATCCACCAGCTGTCAAGAACTATTTACTCTCCTGGAGATCCTTGCTCCTCCATTACACTGGCAATCAATGCATTGCGCAGTGCCTCGTATGACAGTCGCTGAATGGTCGTGCCCACGTCAGCGACTGTATGACCTTTGGTCTCTTTCTCAGGCATCATCACGCTTGCTGAGTGCTGTTGCCCGTTTCTCCAGAGTTCGACGCGAATGATAATCGCACACTGGCCAATGGGGCTGTTTTCGTCAAGCGGCGTGAGTTGCATGGTCATATCGGGCTCTGAGTTGCTGTTTGCGTTTCTCCAAGTCTTCTCTGAGCAGTTGCATGAAATACCCTGACTGCGCGCCATACTTGACGTAGCCGTTCACGTCCTGCAGATCAGGACGAAGAAGAATTAGCTCCGCGTAGAGTTCTTCAGGTATGCGAAGTGAAACGAGGCGTCGAGGGGATAGCTTGTTGCGGCCCATTATGCTGCCCCTCCTACAACTTCCAACACGGGCTGCTTCTCGGGCGCCTGTGCCTTTTCGAAGCAGAATTCACAGATGTGTTGGTGAGAGAATCTGATCTCTCTGATTCTTGGCAGGTTTCCATGCTCTACCGTCTTTACAGGAAGGTAATAATGGGAATCTTGTGGATCGCGCACAGGCTTTGATTTGTGGCTCCGCAGGAACAGAGTGCCTTGGTCGAGGCATCTTCCAGTTCCACCGCAATCACATCGCCAATCTCTGATGAATATGACGTAAGCATCAGGGACCCACTCGAATGCTGGTGCCAGCATTTTCTTGACAAGATTCTCAACGGGCTCTGTGGATGTAAGTCTTCGTTCGACTTCACGGTTCAGCTCCCTCAGAGTAGGATCTCTTTTGATTGAGTGGCCTGAGCCAAAGACCTTTTTGTACAGTCTTTCGGCCATTTGCTTTTGGTGTTCTGCTGGTGTCTCGCCCAAGGCCTCGAGGAATGAACGCTCGGTGCTGTTCAATGGGCGAATGTGTCGAATCTTATCGTTGGACATTGAAAACTCCCAGAGATGATGGTAAGAATGGTAGTATACTTGCTATCGTTCTTCTGATCTTACTTGGCGTAGAATCCCAGTTTCTCGAGCGTCTGCTGTACAGCCTCATTGGACGCTGTGGGCACAGGTACAGGCAGGCCAGGCTCGATCTTCTCTATCGCTGCGCGAACTTGCAGCTTCCATTCAGGAATGTGCGAGGTCAACAGCCCCTTGCCCTCGATTTCTGTGACTAACAGATCAGTCTGGTACATGGGCGAGGCTTGTGTCGGGTTCTCCGTCATCAGCAGCCTGCGAAAGGTGTATAGCCTTTGCCTGAAGTTCGTGGCCATTCCCTTTGTGGGTAGTGTGAGGTTGAGCTTTCCTTCCAGTGCCAAGTTCCATATGTCGAAGAACTCTGGAGGGAAAGACGCGATGGACTTCAATTTCCTTGATGCTGTCATCAGATAAAACCTCTGTGCTTTGCTGGATCAAGAAACAGTTCGCGACAGCCTGCGCATAGGATTGTAGGCGTGTCCACGTCGTATGGAACGGTCAGAGATTGAGGGGGCATGTCGCCTATGAAGAGCCTAAACCCCTCGTGCATGAGCGCCCTGTCATCGAGCGCGATGACGGTGTAAGCGCCATACGCCAAGTCAGTTTCGCATTCTTCGCAACGGACGTGCTTGAATAGGGTGACGCGAGAGTCGTCCAGACGGATGAAGGAGAATCCCTTGAAGAAGTAGCGAAGGGATCGTTGCTGCACGGCCATTCTAACCTTCGGGTGTAACAGGTGAAACACTTTGTTCTCCTGAGTAAAAGAACTCAAGCCCAGTGCCGCCAGAGGCGTTTACACTTAGGCCAATGTTGTAAACTTCAGCACCGCGGGGGAGCTGCTTGTACTCCTTGGCAATCTTCACCATAGTCCTGAACGCTGCTTTGCGCTTCCCGTTCGATGTGGACTGATCGAGCAGTGCACGAATTGTAGGGCTGCCAACGACACCGAAGTGGTCGAGAGGAAATACTTTTCTCATGTCATTCCTGCTCCTCAAATAATAGAACTGCCGCAATGGCAAGGGCTTCGAATCCTAAGCCATACGGCAAGTCTTCAAGTTCAAATGTGTGATCCACTCCTGGGCCTATCACCGTGACGCCATCCTTGTGAATGGCTACGCGGTAGAGACAGCGTGAGGAGTGGACGTTAATGACAGCCTGTCCATGTTCGTCGTCAGTGAACTCAGGGCGGCTGTTGTACTGTAAGCCCACTAAAGTCCTCCTCGAACCTTAAGTATAATTCCTGCCAATACAAGGGTTCCAATGAGTATGGCGTCTGCTCCTGCAAACATGCCTGTGCCTTGTGTCAGTGTTGGAGCTTCCACAACCACACCAGTATTCGGCGCTGGTGGTGGCGGTACAGGAACTGGGGGTGGAGGTGTGGGTGTAGGTGCAGGTGGATCTTGTGGTGGATCTGAGATTGGTGGAGGAGTTATAATCTCTCCCATTTGGTCCAATCTGTACACAGCATCCACAATCCCAGTGTACGTGCCTTCATGCTTCACGATGGTGTCCAGTGGAGTGCCAGTGAAGTATTGCAGCTCCCCGTTCACGAATGAATCGATCGAGTAAGTGAAGGGTAATTGGTGGTTGTCTGCGAGGCAGTTTGAGGTATTGAAGATGGCGAGGTGCTCTACGTCTGCTACACCAAGGATTGACATCACATCGCAGCCGTTGTCCTTGACCAAAGAGAATCTGAACTGTTGATATGTAATGGTCTCCCCGTTAATCCTGACTGTCATTCCTGTGTCTGATGTGAGGAACAGAAGCTGTCCCGGTTCGATCTGCAAGTCAGCGTAAACGCCCGGTGTTGGGTCGAGCGCGAATGTGACAGACACTGGGATGTTGTCTTGTGTGCCTGCTGGTTGCATGGTGCTGAGGATTTCAAGGTTTACGGGTGTCATGCGCCTTCCTCCTCAGAAAAATCTTTCAGTGCATTTTCCACGTTGAACTCCTTCTGCGCACATTCAGGGCCAATCCCTTTCTTAATGCTCTCGGGGTCTGTCAGGAGTCTTCTGCAAATCCTGCAGAATGTGGGCTCCTTTCCGAGGTTGAGCTTGGTGAAGGCATCGAACACTGGTGAAGGTGTCATGGCAGCAGCTCCTTCTTGTTCCTTCTGAGCCATCGGTTGAAACGGCCCCAGGTCCTGAGGCGTGGGGCCGTGTTTCGGTTTCTGTTTCGCATGTTGGAATACTCCTAAGTTCTTCTCTTCACTTGATCGGGATCACCTGTCCTATCAGGGCCACTGCGATGCACAAAAGGATTACAGGCACCCAAAGGGGGCACTTGCCTGCGGCTGACATGATCGTGCAGATGAATGCGCCGATCACGAGGATCAACATTACAGTCAGCATTTGAAGTCTCTCTCCTTCTTCTGGACATAGGTCCAGCTCCCGTGGATTATAGCAAAAAAGTGCAAGGAATGCAAGACATGATGGCATGTATTTTCAGTGTTTGTGTAGGGCTCCTGTGAGATCCCTACGGGATGGCTACACGGTGGCTACAAATCTCTGTCTTAATCTATGCCTCTGTGAGTTAACTGCGAGCTAACTGCGAGTTAACTGTAAATAACTGTTTTGCCCACCCCCCATGTATATTCGCCTATGTGGTCCCCTGATTTCAATTGTGAGTCGGTCTCTCCCTATCTAAAAAAAAATAAAAAAAAAACAGAAGTAGGCATTTTAGGGTGTGTGCGTTTGCACATGGAAACTGAGTTAGAGGCGGGGGGACATGGGGGGAGGCAGATTTAGTTAATGGCAGTTAGCTGACAGTTAGCTTTGAGTTAGCTTGTAGGGGTATAGATTGGTACAGAGAACGACAGGGATCTTATAGGGTGTGCGTAGGATGTGGCTAGGGGTTTGTAGGGATTTATAGGGCAAAAAAAGACTGGGCCGGTATGCGCCCAGTCTAAGGGAGTTGAGCCTTTTCCTAGATTGCGATTGCCTCCCCCTCGGAACCTGCCGCAGCGGCGAGTCGGTTCGCCTTGGCTGTCGCTTTTTCCACGGCGATCTTGGCGAGTTCCGCGCGCACTTTGCCCTTGGCGCGCCATGTCTTTTTCTCTTCGTCCGTGAGAGATTCTACAAAGGCGTTCGCTTCGTCCACCGTCTTTCCAGTGAGTCTGGACAGCGCGGTCGCAAGGTCGGAAATTCTCGGCGTACCCGGACCAGCCGACGCGCGCCACGTGTTCTCGCCGCCGTTTGCGGTTGAGTACAGTTGCTTGATCGTGTCCGCGACTGCCGCCTTGGCATACGCGGTCGGATCGGGCGAGTCACCGGCGCCCGCGTATGAATCGCCACCTTTCTGCGATGCACCATGTAGCGCGAGTTGCGTTGCCATGTCCGATTCGCACTTGGCCAGCTCGAAAACTGTTTCCGTGTTGTCGTCGAATTTCCAAGTCACGGTCTTTGCCGCGAGATCCACTACTTTCTTCGTCATGTCTGAATACTCCAGTTTGTTTCGTTCAGTTTACGCGGGCGCAATTGCCCGCGTCGTGCAAGACTGCGCCTTGTTGCACTGCAAACGCAAGCACTATTTATTTTTCCTTCGCGTGTGTGTTGGCACGCCGAATGCAAGGGGCTGATTGTTGCATTGCACATTGTTGCACTGCAGCGCGAGGGCGCTGTTGCACTGCAGCAGACTTCGTGCTGCACTGCGTCAAACCCCTACCCGGTCTCCCCCCAAGATGGGGGTGGGGTGGCCCTCATTACTCTCCTCTCTCCAAACCTAGCCACTTTGTAATACTTGCTATCAAGTATAGTACCATACTCACCATCATTCGCATCGGGGCCTTGCAAGGTGGCGGCGACGCGCGTATGATGCCAGCCCCGTCGGGGTTCTGCCCGCAAACCCGGAGACGGAAATGGCTGGAAGAAAGCGAAATTGGTCAGGCGCTGGAAGCGGGGCCGACACTACGGTCGTCGAACTGCAAGACATTGATGACCTGAACCGATTTACGATACAGACCCTCACTGGGTCTGTTCGCGTTTTAGGGTCTATCGATGGCACCACTTTTCCACAGCAACTGGTGTTGTCCATGGAGCCCCTCATCGCTGGTGATTCCGTCACAGAGCCTGAGGGGACTTTCGTTGCTGTAACCACAGCGGGACGTTTCGCGTACTTTTTCGGGGAGTACAAGAAGATCCGCATCACTCAAGTAGGAGGAACTGGGGCATCTGTCAAGGTGTTCGGTACGGAACTATGAGCGATCACAAAGTAGTATCAAAGCCCGGCTTCGTTCAGGGTCGGGCAGTCGTTCGCGACAAAGACGGAAACGTCAAAGGCGAATTTACCTTTGAAGGCCCGGCAACGCCGGAACAGGTTGAGCAACTGAAGCAAGAGGTGAGTAGCGATGGCAGTCATTCTGACGACAGCAGCACGCAACGCAGCGGCTGATGCCGTAGTCGATCTTCTGGACGGTGGCGCTGGGGATGCGACAGGCGACATCGCCTTTAGCACGTCTGCTCCCGCGACACTGTGCATAAACAACCTGTCGAATCCAGCCTTTGGTGCCGCCGCAGCCGGCGTTGCCACAGCTGCTGCGATCGCACAGGGTACTGTAACCACAGGCGGCACGATCGCACTGGCACTGTTTAGAAACAGGGCCAACACGGAAATCTTCCGTTGTGCTGTGGGGACTTCAGGCAGTGACATCAACTTGTCGAGCGTCGTCGTCAACATAAGCGACACGATCGACATTACGTCGCTGACCTACACCCAGCCTGCCTAAGTCTTAGCCACTTCGGAGTAATCCGAGTGACTATTACTGTCGTCGGGGCTGATGCAAATCCGGCGGATAACGGGGCTCTGGATACTTCAGCGCCCCGCTCCCCGGTTCTCGTTCCCGGTATCGTCGGCCGAGACCTGGTTGTTATGGTCTCGGTCGCGCGCACTTCCGCCATCCCCACGATCACAGATACTGGGGGACAGAACTGGCACGAAGGGCCTTTCCAGTTTACTGGCTCAACAGGTATTCGTGCGTGGTGGGCTGAGTTTACTGGCGCGTGGATCGGCACACCTATTGTCAGCTACAGCTTTCCTTCCACTGCTCCTTGCATTCTGTGGCTGGGCGCTTTGCATGACAATACACCGAATCCAGTATGGAACCAGTTTCTCTCTGACACTGCGCTGTTCTTCCCTCCTCCTCCTTCTCCGTTCGACGTAACGATCCAAGAAATTCCGATCACCGTTCCGAACACTGTCGGTCTGTTCTTCTACTCTGCTCAGGACGACATCGCTTGGACTCTGCAGAGTGGAAGCTTCAGTAACCTAGGTTTAGCTCAGTATCGGAACAATGCAGGCGGAGACATTTCCTTTTCAGCGGCTTATAAGATTACTGGAGCGCCTGTTAATACCGGGCCCTGCACTAATCGTATGGCCTCAGCACTTAGTGGTTGGACACTGTGTATGGCCTTCCAAGCTGCCAGCGACTTCGCACGGCACGTAAAGCAGGTTTCAGGCCTAACAGTAAAGACGCCTATCCTTAGTGGTAGTGGGGTCATCGCAACTCCTGATCTTACTGCTCCCTCAGTTCCATCTGGCGTCGTTGCGAACGCAGTTTCCAACTCACAAATCGACATATCGTGGAATGCCTCGTCTGATGCGCAGTCCGGTATTCAGTTCTACGAGATACTGAAAGACAATACGCTGACTATTAATGTTGGCTTGAATCTTTTTTATTCTGATACGGGCCTCGCCGCGGGCTCCTTACATACGTACAAAGTGCGCGCGAAGGATAACGCCAATAACTTCTCTGCGTACAGCACGCAGGCGTCAGCCACAACGGACAACTCGGTTGCTATTCCTGTAGCTACTCTGCAGGCGGCTGGATACGTCGTCCCTACAGCATCACCTTACAACTGTGATCCTACAGGCGTAGTTGATTGCACGACTGCGATGCAGCAGGCGATTGATGATGCTTTCTCTGCGCGCAAGACAGTTTGGTTGCCGTCTGGCACGTACAGGATCAGCAACACACTGCGATGCTATCGGTTCATTCGCGCCACTAATGCGAGTCCTTTCAGTTCACATATGATTCGCGGGGCGACTATCCCTTCACGTCCGCTTATCAAGATTGCTCCCACTGCACCAGCGTTTGACAATCTCTCGCTACCTCGGCCAATGATTGCTTATCTGCAGTGGTTGTCTGATGATCCCGCTGGAACCTTCGAGCCACCTGACCAGACGTACAATCCATACAGTGGTCCGGGTACTCAAGCTGGTGATACGTGGTCGCAGAATCAAGGGCAGTACTTCAATGGGATGCTGATCAATGTAAACTTCGATACCAGCAGTCACCCTGCTGCGGACGGAGTTTGCTTCTCGCACGCGCAGACAGGCTGGATGGCTAATATCAAGGTGACAGCGACCAACTCACGAATGGCGTTCAACCAGTTCAGTAGCCAAGGCGCTATATCCTGCAACCTTGAGGCGGTTGGTGGGCAGTACGCCTTTAGTCTAACAGATAATGAGTTTCCGGGTATAGGATCCGGTCCTGGTCCTGTGCTTGCTGGAATAAAAGCTTCTGGCCAGACTTTAGGAATCTTTAAGTCTGGTAGCAGCTACATGTCACCCACAGTGGTTGGCTTCGACTTCGCGCCCGCAGGCGGTGCGCCAGTTCTGGTCATTACAACCGTTGGAAGCTCAACTGGTTTCCACACGATGACAATGCTGGATGGAAGAATAACCTCCTCGGCACTGTTGTTTGACAACACTGTTTTGAAGGGCTTGTATCTTCGAAACATCTACGTCAGTGGTACTAACGATTTGATCAAGTCAGGCGTCAATACGATCACTGCAGCAGGGACGTGGAAGAAGATCAATGAATACTGCTGCAATGATTTGAGGGGAGCAGACATTCCGCCGGACTCTGGCTTTACTGGCAGTGGTGTACTGCAACACTTCTCGATGATTGAAGGAACTGTAGCTCACGTGCAGGAGCCGATCAACTCGATCACGCCGAACTTTGCCGCAGGCAGCGTTCCGACAGATCTTATCACGAAGCACATTGCAACCTTCACATCAATCGAAGATGGTCCCTATGTGGACGCTGTTCTTGACCACGGTGCGAGCACCAGTGGAGGAGATGCGCGGGCGGCAATTCAAGCTGCGATCGACGCCGCGCAAACAGCTGGACATAATCGCGTCTTTCTTCGTAAGGGAGATTTCTTGATTGGTGGTACGGTTGTCTTGAAGCGCGACACCAAGCTTTTTGGTATTGGGACTGTTGACCATACTAAAATAGCTGTGCATCCTTCTTGGGCTCCCACGACTGGTGAGCCTTACATGTTCGATACAGAAGACCATACTGAGGGAACTGCCTATCTTGCCGATATGGAGATTCAACGTCGCTGCTTGCCAACACCTTCCGTCAATCGTTTCAGCCTCATCAAGTGGCGTGTTGGTCGCAAGTCAGTCATGGCGAACATCATGAACAGTCGTGAGTTCGTCACTCCATCTTCTCTCTGCACGAATCGCAGAATCCTGTATGATTTCGTGGGCAGTGCTGGAGGCAAAATATATTCCACCTTCGGAGACGGTCGAGCCTTTCACGGACTTGATGTGCGCGTTGTAAGGATCGTAGGCACGACGCAGCCGCTAAGCTTCTACGGCGTGATGCACGAGATTGCTAAGTTAGAGCCGTCGGGGCAAGATCCTCTTACAAATTGTGAGGTCACAAACGCATCGAACATCAGGTTCTACGGTGGAAAGCGAGAGGGCGGCGCACCGTCCCTCGTGCTCACAGACAGCAATAATGTGGCTTGGTACGGTGCGGGAGCAATGCTCACACCGGTCAACTACTTTCAGGTGTATGGTGCCAGTAGTGGAATTCTGATTGCTAGCGCGTTTGTGCAAGGTTTCTCTCAAGGAGTTGCAACTCCCTTCATGATGCAGGAGAACGTTACTGGCGGTGGGGGGTTGAAGACGATTCGCTGGCCATATGGGATTTCCATCTACAAGCGTGGCACGATCAACGACGCTTTGATAAATCATGGCTAAGATTCGGCAAAGGACTCTTGGAATGCTAGTGGGGCATCCATCGATTACTGGCGTTGGCACGGTGAACACACCACCTGGTGGTTCCGTCACGCATGGATCGCTGGTGAATATTTCGAATCCGAATCAAGGAACGTTTGGGCTGCCCACTGTCTATGACGATTTTAGCGTCGGCACGCTCGGCGCACATATCGTTGACACTGCAGCTCGTATAGGGACGTGGGATCACAACGATCTCAGCACGCAAGCCTCTCCAACGTACTCTACGGCGCAGACTCGTGGCGTTCATACGCGCTGCGCAGATCATCACTTTGCCGCCGATCAGGCGAATGGCAACGTCGATCTCTCGAAGAACGTTGCGATGGCCAATGGACAGAGTGCCTATTTTGATTGGTGGATGCTTCACTCTGCGTATAGCGGTGACAACTACAAGATCCTCCGCTGGTGGGGTAATCCATATCCTTCGATTGAGATGAACTGGGTATATGGGTTCTCGCCTGGCAATCTCACGTTACAGAATGTTCCAGTGGACGGCGGCAACGTACCCACCTCTAACGGGCTCGGCGATGACAGCGGCTTCGCGTTCGCCTCTGGAGTTTGGCGACACTACCAACTTATCCAACGCCTTGGCACTACGATTGCGAACGATCGCTTCTGGGGTCAGGTCAACGGCAGCACCAAGAACGATCTTACCGGGCACACGCGCTTTACAAACTCGCCCGGCTTTGCAGACTGGCGACTCGGTTATTTTCAGCACTCGCCCTACGCGCACATGTATTCTTCGTGTGTATTTATGAAATTCGGTGAGGCGCGCGTTGAATGCAGCAACAACGCCAACTATGCTGCGGCTGGCGTTGTAAGAGAAATTCAGCCACATGACACATGGACACCGAGCTTGATCCGTATTCCAAAGTTCAACAAGGGAATGCTGTCGAATGGGGCTGCTTGGCTTCACGTCGTTCAGGGCGGATTTACGGCTTCGCTCAGTGTTCCTATCACGATAGGCTAATGATATGACTATAGCATTCGTACAGAAAATTGCTCCGACTAGTGCGCGAGGCGCTGCAGTAAACTCCCTCACGACTGGCAATTTTGGTAGCAACACAACGCCTGGCAATCATATCATTGTGCCAGTGACGCAGTGGATCAGCGGCGCAGCCGCGCCTACGTCAGTAACTGATAGCAAGGGCAACAGCTACAGCCTTGGACCGAATTCAACGATTCAGGGAAGCTGCTGGATTGGCATCTACTACGCACTCATTGGCACGGGCGGAGCAAGTCACAACGTTATTATCGACTGCGCAGACGGTTCCTACATTGTAGCGCCACCGATGGAGTTCAGTGGACTTGCTGCCTCGACGCCCCTTGACCTGTCCATCGTTGGAGCAGAAATTACGAGCGGTTCGCCTGTTACAGTGGACAGCAACCCAACACAGAATGCACAGGCAGACGAGTTGCTTATCTTCGTGGCGGGCACTGCAGCTTCGAGTGGTTCTGCTGCGTTCCAGAATCCACCGACAACTGGATATACAACTAACGGAATTGAGAATGACGCGAATACTTATACTGCGCATGTCTCTGCCTACAAGATTCTTTCCAGTGTTGCTACGCAGTCAGGTTCTGCAACGCACAGCTTGGCCACATCCGCCATGAAGGCGCTGCTCGCTTCTTTCAAGATGGCCGCTGCTGGCGGCTCAAAAGTCCCTCTCATGATGGCGCATTACAACTGAGGAATAAGGTATGAGTTTCACCTACAATGTTCAAGCGGATGGAGTAGATTTCTCTGTTGTAATCCGCATAGTGGATTCTACAGATGGCACTCCAGAAACTGGTGTGGTGGCGGCAACTAGCGGACTGGCATTGGAGTACCGCAGGGAGCTTGCCACCTCGACGCCGCTGACAGAAAGCGATCTCGCGGCGCTGACTACGGCGCACGCAGACGGCGGCATGAAGCACATCGGCAACGGCTACTACCGGGTGGACCTACCAGATGCTGCGATCGCTGCAGGCGTCAAAGGCTGTTTGGTTCACGGCACTGTAACGGGTATGATCGTGATTGGAGCCTATATCCACATCACAGCATACAATCCGTTCAACGGTTCGAGCCTCGGTCTCACCAACCTCGATGCAACAATCTCCTCCCGCGCGACACCGACGCAGGTGAATGCGGAAGTAGTGGACTGCCTGAACGTGGATACGTACACCGAGCCTGGTGTAGGTGCCCCGCCGGTCTCTGCGACCTTTGTGCAGAAGATTGGATACCTGTACAAGGCGTGGAGGAATCGTCACACACAGTCAACGACCACGATGACTCTGTTCAACGACGACACGTCCACGGCAGCGCAGACCGCAGCGGTGTCTGACAATGGGACAGTGTTCGATCGAGGCGAGATCAGCTAAATGCCGCTGACTTCCAGTCGGGCGCGGCTTTCTGTGCTGCAGGCGCAGCAGCCGTATACTGTTGCACTACCGCAGCCAAACGCTACGATAGTGCAACAGGACCGACAGCTTCTTTTGCACTTCTATTCGGATATCTTAGCGGTCGTTGGTGGAACTAATCTCAACACTTCGTCGAAAAGAGGATCAGCTTTACAAAGTTTTCTCCCGTTCAAAGTTACTTTGCCTCTCCCAACAGGAAGTTTAGATCTTGCAGACAGACAGCACATCGCTGATACGTATAGTGGTATTGCAGGAAGTGTTGCCACTAATGTTGGAACTGGAGCACTTACTGTGTCATCTGTAACAATGACAGGAGCTGGAAAGAAGGGAATGTTTGGCAGTGGCGTGCTTCTTGTGCAGACGCCTACGGTGGTGGGTGCCACTTTGCGCCACTGGACGGGTTCCGGTGATCTTACAGTTCTCAGCGCGTCGATGTCTGGAGCAGGTCCCGTTTCTAGTGCTCCTGGAACTCAAATTGGTGCTGGGGATCCTGTTGCAGCGAATTCTACAATCACCAGTGTGGGCCACCGCGGTGTGCAGGATGTACCTGAGAACGACGCGCTGCTTGCGAAGACGCCAATCATTGTAGGCTCAGGTGTTGTTACGGTAGGCAATCCAGTCTTTGGTAGTGGCATCATTGTTCCTCAGTCAGCTGTAGTGGCTGGTGCTGGAGTACGGAGTCAGCATCTGACAGGATCAGGGGCGTTGACGGTCTCTGGTGCGACGATAGTTGGAGCGTCTGTTCGCAGAGTTAATGGCACAGGCGCGATGGCGAGCAAGACTCCGGTTCTACTGGGACTTGCGGCCAATGCGAGTGTGACAGGTTCTGGAGCCCTTACGGTGCAGACACCTGTTATAGCTGGAACTGCTGCACGTAGGTTGATTACCGCCGCGAACCTCCTTGGTACGGGTGGGTACGTTTTTACAGGCATTGGTAACTTGGGACTGCACGGCGCAGGGGCTCTTACTGGCGTGGTTCCTGTTGTAGCAGGTGTCGGTTCTCAGTCTGGCATTCACAACTATCTTGGCACAGGGACCTTGGCTGCCTCGAATGCAACGATGGCGGGCGCAGGGAGATTAAAGATTACTGGAACTGGAGCGCTTGTAGTGCGTACACCAACTGTTCTTTCTGTTCGTCCAGCCACTGGAAATGATGTTGATGGAACTTTGCGGCGTCCAGTGCGTCATGCTTTGAAGCTGCCGCTGCTGCACCCAATTAGGAAGCTAGAAGATGTCTGAGATTCAAGCAGTCTCTATCCGCCACGAGGCCATCATGGATCACTTGATGGCGCATCCGTGTGTAAAACTGGGTGATGTGGCGATAAAGTTCGGTGTGACTGCGGGCTGGCTCAGTCAGATCATTCACTCCGACGCTTTTCAGGCCCTGTTGAAGGAAAAACAGGGAGTCGCCTTTCATCACACTGTTCTTCCACTGAGAGAGAAGATGGTGGCGGTGGCAAATATCGCCTTGGATCGATTGATGGACCAAGTTCCCTTTGAAACGGAGACAAAAGCCATGAAGGATGTTGCAGATTCCATGCTCGAAAAGCTTGGATTTGGCAGCAAGCAGGGAGGCACTGTGATCAACGACAACAGCACGCATGTGACGGTGCTGAGGGCAGAGGTAGAGGAGGCCCGCAAGCTCCTTGGAAAGGCAGAGCGTCCGCAACTGGGAGTAATCATTGATGGTGAGCGAGCCCCCATCGCGATATCCTCGAAGGGTGAGCCCATTATGGGTGAAGTCCTTAAAGCATCGTCCCCCGTTCATTCCTCAGAATCCCAAGGGGAATGGAGCGAGGCAGAAACTGGGACTTAGGTATGAGCGAAAGGTACATCAGCGACTATCTGATAGGTTCGGAATCGGATACATCCCGAGTCCTTGGTTCGCCTACGGCCTTAGCTCCGGCGAGGTCAAGTACTGTCAGCCCGACGGCATACTACTCTTCGATCAAAGGTGGATCTGTCTCTGCATTGAAGTCAAGTACACCCACACGAGTGATGCCTATTGGCAACTCGAGAACTGCTATGTCCCTGTACTTAGTGCCTTCGTGGGGCGTGGATGGAAGATTGCTACTTGCGAAGTTGTCAAGTGGTATGACCCTTCGATTCAGTTCCCACGCAAATTGGTCCTCAAAGAGGACTTGATGGACGTAAGACCCGGAGAGTTTGCGGTACACATACTGAATAGGCCTGACGAAACGTGAACGCTGTGCTGAAACAAGATCCTGCCATGCAGCTTCCGCGCGCGGAAATTCTGCGCCTTGGGGCTGTGGACTCGATCTTTTACAGCCACCACTTCTTTCCTAAAACGTTCAGGCTGAAGAGTCCTGAGTTTCACAGGGATTTTTGGTTTCACTTTGAGGATCCAGGTAAGGATCTGTTTGGTGCGGAGATCTATCGTGATGGCGCGAAGACGACGCTCACGCGCGCGGGTCTGAGTAAGAGAATCGCGTATGCGACGAGCAGGACTATTCTATGCGTCTGCATTAACGAGACGATGGCCACGCACTCGGTGCGGTGGCTGAGACATCAAATTGAAACTGAATCTTACTGGACGAGAACGTTCCAGTTGCGCAAGGGGGCAAAGTGGTCGGATGACTGGATTGAGATCATCAACGTTCCCTTTGACCTGAAAATCAACCTTGTGGCAAAGGGAATGACATCAGGTCTGCGCGGCCTGAACCTTGACGATTACCGTCCCGACTTTATCTTCTGCGACGACATCAGCAACGAGGAGACAACCGGGACAGAAGAACAAAGGATAAAGAACAAGGAGCTGTTCTTCGGTACTCTCGTTCCCGCTCTTGCGCCTAAGAGTGAGGCCCCCAATAGAAAGCTGGTGCTGTGTCAAACGGGGCTTCACAAGGAAGACATTATTAATCAGGCGCACGGAGACCCAGCGTTCTATACGGTGAAGTACCCTAAACTGGTGTATGACGCGCAGTCAGGAGAACCGAAAAGCTCTTGGCCGGAAAGGTTTTCGCTTGACGCGATCATGAAGGAAAGAGAGCAGTACACGCTGAGGAATCAGTTCCACATTTGGTTGAGGGAATTCGGATGCAAGATCATATCTCGAGAAACTGCGCCACTACAAGCAAACTGGTTGCGACGGTGGACTACGCTTCCAACCAATCTAATATATTTTGGGGGACTGGATCCAGCCGTAAGCAAAAGAAAAGAGGCACACCGAACCGCAGGCGGAAAAATAGGTATTGATACGAGATCAGGGGATGTATTCCTCATTTCCTACTTCGCGCAGGTTGGAAAGAATCCTGACGAAATGTGGAAGTGGGTCATTGAGGAATGCATCCAGTCGCGTACTGGAAGAGTACGCAAAATGGGAGTCGAAACGATCGCGTTTCAGAAATTCCTTGCATGGTACTTCAAGCAAAAGATGCAGGAGACCAAAACCTTCTTCGTGATCGACGAGATCGAAGATAGGAGATCAAAAGATGATCGCATTATTCAAGCGTTTAGTGGGATTGGGTCGCAAGGACACCTCTACGTCAGCGACAACCACACAGACTTCATCAGAGGTTTCGAAGAGTGGACTGAGGGTACGGATTGGGACTTGGGTGACGCGGTTGCGCAAGCGATTACGCTCGCCCTCGGACTTGCCGCCAGCTCCATAGACATGGAGGATATCACTGAGAGCATGCAAGAAGAAGAAAACGAGATGGCTGACATTGAGTATGAAGGCGGTGCGCCGTGAACTCACTTGAAGTAAAGTACGGCGGAGACCTTCATCGGCTCATCCTCGATGCTGTCAGGAAGCGGAAAGAGTTCAGTGATAAAAAGATGGTGGACTTCCGCAAGCAGTGGGATGACGCGGATGACTCGATGCGCGCGTACATTCATGCAAGGGAGATTGATAAGGTAAGGAAGAATAAAAAGACCTTCGATGGAAACCTTGATTACGTGACGTTGGAAGTTCCCTACGTCTACGCGATCATCATGACAGCGCACACGTACTACTGCAACGTGATGCTGTCACGGCAGCCCGTCTTTCAGTTTACTGGTCGGCATGGGGAAACGCAGGACTCGATCATGGCTGTTGAGGCTGTGATGGACTATCAGATGAAGGTGGGAAATTTGCTCCCGCCAATGTACAACTGGCTGTATGACTGGGCCAAGTACAGCATCGGCGTGATTGGAGAGTACTGGGATGAGGAAGTCAAGACGATCTGCAAGTACCAGAAGGTGCCAAACACCATCATGGGCATTCCAGTTGGCGGAAGCAGAGTCCAGAAGACTGAGGAGATTCTCAAGGGATATGTTGGAAACAAGCTGTACAACGTACGTCCCTATGATTTCTACCCAGATCCTCGAGTACCCGTCTGGAAGTTTCAGGACGGAGAGTTTGTAATCCGATACTGCTCTGAGAGCTACTCGGATATAGTAAGCTTGGAGCAGAATTATCCGGGCTACTACATCAACCTAAGAGAACTGGCAAAAACGATGCAGACACGGAGCAGCGATCATCAGCAGGGATCGCCTCGTGTGCAATTGCCGTTTCGGCCAGGGGAAGCGGAAGGGATGGGAGCGCCTGGGCCTGGATTCCTGAATGTGGACGAGGCGCACATCAAGCTTATTCCTAGTGTGTGGGGCTTGAGCGACTCGAAGCGGAAGGAGATCTGGAACTTTCAGGTCGCAGAGAAAGAGGTAGTCATCCGTGCAGCGCCTTTGGGACTGTATCACGATCGCTTTCCGTACAGTGTTCTTGAAGGAAACTTCGGATCAGATGAATTCGCTAAATTCGGAGTTCTCGAGGTTATCCGCCCACTTACCGACGTGCTCACGTGGCTTTTCAATAGCCACTTCTACAACGTGCGGCGAGTCCTCAACAATCAGATTGTCTTCGATCCGTCCAAGGTGACGATGAAGGATCTGACAAAGTCAGGGCAGAGGTTGATTCGCCTGAAGCCGAGAGCATACGGCACGAATCCTTCAGACGCCATCCACCAATTGCAGATGGTGGATGTGACAAGGAGTCATCTGTCGGATGCTCAGTATGTGGAACAGATGATTCAGCGAGTTTCGAGCGTTGTGGACACTGTAATGGGTGTGCAGGATCAAGGTTCGAGACGGAGTGCGACGGAATCGAGGATCACAACGGGCTGGAGCACGTCGAGGCTGAAAACTCCGGTGGAATACAACAGCGCCTTAGCGTTTGATCCACTTTCATCACGGATGCTGTCGAATACGAGGCAATTTCTGGATCAGGAGCGCAAATACCTGATTGCGGGGAACACACTGGAGCAAGCTGGGCGGTTCGTGGATGTGAGTCCTGCTCTAATCGCTGGCGACTATGATTTTGTGCCCGTTGATGGCACTGCACCGATCGACCGTATGGCGCAAGCTAACTTCTGGAAGGAACTTCTGGTGCAAATGGCCAGAATTCCCCAATTCGCGATGCAGTGGGATATAGGTGGAATGGTCGCGCACGCGATGAAGCTGCAGGGAGAGCGAAATATCGACAGGTTTAGGATCAATGTGGCGCAGCCTGGTACGAATTTGCAGAACGAGGCTGGAAAGGGTAACGTGGTACCAATAGGAGGTCAAGGTGGAGGAGGAACGCGAGGAGGGAACGCTACGGGAACTTCAGGAGGAACTATCTAAGTTGCGAGACCTGCGAGGTCACAACGGATATAGGTACCTTATGGAGATCGCGGCAGCACAAGTGGAGACGAGACGGAACTTTGAGCGAAGTCCGTTGAAGTCTCTTGATGCAACACTGGAACAGGAGTTTCAAAAGGGCGAAATCGCTGGAATACTCCTGTTCTCCGAAATAGTCGATATCCGCGTGACGGATCTCGAAGAACAGATTAAGACATTAACTGAGGTTGAGGAGGACGAAAATGTTTCCGAAGATACTGACGATTGAAGAGCCAGCGGGTGGTGGTGGAGCGCCGTCAAGCGATCCAGCCCCCTCGCCAACGAGTGTGCCTTCAGCCGAGCCAGTACCGTCTGGCGACGAGGCACCCTTTGATTTTGCGTCGTTGACCGTAGACGATAGGTATACGGCCAACGATCCCCCTTCTGAGAAGCCGGTTGTGCCCGCCTCGCCGGTCCCGCCTGCCGATCCAGGGATCGTACCCCCTGCATCAGCCGCTGTGCCGCCCTCCACGGGTGCGCCGGCTTCTCAACCTGGGCAGCAACCGGGACAGCCCCCCACTGCTGCGCCAGAACAGCCAGCGCCTGCGGCCACGGCACAGGAACCTCCTGCGCCACCTGCAGAGCCGGTCGATTGGGAGAAGCACCGCAAGGAGTTTCTACCCAAACTGACAGACCTTTACAAGCTGACAGATCAAGAGGCTGAGAGTCTCAGGACTGAACCTGAGAAAGTGTACCCCGCAATGGCTGCTCGTTTGCACTACGAGGTCCAGGCTGCGACGTATAACTCCCTGTTGCAGGTCCTTCCGCAGATTGTTTCGGGACTCCTCGAGAGTCGCCAAGCAGCGGATCAGGCCGACACGGCGTTTTACTCCTCGTGGCCGAAGCTGAGTAAGACAGAGAAGTCACACACGGAAGCTATCCGCAACTCCATTCGAGCCTATCGGAATGCGAATCCGAAGGCTGATATGGGTACGGTTATCAAGAACGCTGGACTGATGGCGATGATGTCGCTGGGATTGCCCTTGGACCTTCCAGGTGCACCGGTTCCGTTAACTACGCCACTGGTTCCGTCGGCACCTCCACGTCCCGCAGGGGCTGGTGGTACTGGTCACGTTCCACGACCGGCAGGTCCAGGTGGTGGCGGTAGCGACAATGTGTTTACTGACTTGGCGAACGATGTGCTAGCGGGGAGGCTCTAAACCTCAACCTATGGTGATTTGCAACAATGGCTGATAATCTAGGCTTTTTTGCCGGTCTGCGGGGTACCGGCTCCTATGGGGCGGACGAACGTCCCAAGAACTTCCGCGAGCTGATTCTTTTCCTGAATCCTAACGGTACAGCGCCGATGTTCGCGCTGACATCGAAGGGCAAGACGGAAAAGACGGATGACCCACAGTTCTACTGGTGGGAAGAGGTCAACACCATCTGCCGTCTGAACGTGACTCCAGCGATCGGATCAGGTGCAACGACTACAATCGTTGTGTCTGCCGGTGCGCTGCAGTTAATCCCGGGCGACGTTCTGCAGCTGGAGCCTCCAACACAGGTGGCCACTTATGCACCTGAGTTCATCCGCGTTGTGTCCGTGACTAACGACACGACCTTTGTAGTCCAGCGTGGTGTGGCAGGCACGTCTGCCGCTGCGATCGCTGACAACACCAAGGTCCTGCGCGTCGGTAACGCACACTCCGAAGGCAACCTGTCGACGGCCAGCGCCTCCACCAACCCGGTGAAGCTGACCAACTACACGCAGATCTTCAAGACTCCTTATCAGGTCACGAAGACTGATCTGGAGACCACTCATCGCACTGGCGATCCGCGCAAGAACGAACAGAAGCGCAAGACCTTCCAGCACGCGGAGAAGATCGAGCAGGCCCTGATGTGGGGGATTCCGTTCGAGACAGTGGACGCGAGCAACGGCAACATGCCGCTTCGCTACACTGGCGGATTGCGGAATTTCATCACCTCGTTCCGAACTGTGTTCACTGCTGATCCAACGGCAGACACGTTCCTCGAGGCGGTGTACCCGGTATTTGACTACGAGGCGGCAGAAGCCGGCAACGAGCGGATCGTGTTCTGCGGCAACGGTGCCTTGAACATGCGCAACAAGCTCGTGCTGAATGCTTCGAGCACCTTCATCAAGTACGAC